>Ga0075439_12149_pt1 | contig 13598 bp, 9 predicted proteins | sample MintriSingleCell_FD_74264 | JGI IMG/M metagenome (GOLD analysis project Ga0075439, IMG submission 74264) | Marine eukaryotic communities from Monterey Bay, USA to study complex ecological interactions - Minidiscus trioculatus JGI Plate_4_G5... | ecosystem: Environmental > Aquatic > Marine >... | reverse complement strand
TGCTGCTACCAAGGCGGGAGCTGAATTTTTGGTAAAGTCATACCATCGTTCATTCAAACTTCCTTGTATTATCACACGTGGTAACAATGTGTATGGTCCTCATCAATTCCCCGAGAAGTTAATTCCAAAGTTTACCAATCAACTGTTACGTGGCCGTCCTGTGACATTACATGGTGATGGAAGTAATACACGTAACTTCCTATATGTTGAGGATGTTGCACGTGCCTTTGAGGTTATCTTACACAAAGCCCAACCTGGTCAGATTCTGAATATTGGAGGTGATAATGAAATTAGCAACCTGGATGTGGCCAAGAAGCTTATTGATTTGTTGGATTTGGGAGATAAGAAGGATGAATTAATCACATTTGTTCCCGACAGGAAGTTTAATGACTTGAGATACACAATTAACAGCGGCAAGTTGCATCAACTTGGATGGACAGAGCAAATGAGTTGGGAGGAGGGATTAAAAACAACCGTGGAATGGTACAAGAATTACACTAGTAGGTTTGGCAATATTGAGGATGCACTTGTTGCTCATCCTCGTATCGGTGTTGCTCCGGGCGCAGCTGTTACTAATACTTAGAAAGATATTTAATTTGCATGTCAAGTTTCGGGAAATGGACAAGGTTTGAATGAAGGTATAAATGGCTTAAAGATAAGGGGTCATAATATTGAGTATTCATTGATATTTCTATCCTGTTGCACTTGATATAAGACCAATTCAATTACTTATTCATTGATCTAAATCTATCACGAGATCAATTCATGTAAAAGTTCAGGTACTGTCATCTCTTCTTCTTTCTTCTAGTCTCTGACTTTTTTGGAGCAGCTACTTCTCCTTTACTAAGGTATTGCTGGGGTCGGAGTTTCTTTGCCAATCCTCCATGTCCTGTCAAAAACATTCTCCAGTAGTGAGCTGCATCAGTATTACCTGTTAGCCACTTACGAAACATTGGGTTAGACTTTGACTCTTCAACTATTTCTGCAGGCAATCCAAGCTGATCTCGACAAGCCTGTCGGTACTCTTCCTCTTCACTAAGTGTAACTATATTATCCATCTCTTCCTTGCTATATTGAGGAGTGGTATCATCATTAGAATCTCCACTGAGTAGTTGCTCATATGCTTGAGTAACATCCTTAAAGTCAAATTCTAAATCTTGCCCTTCTGCAATCACGTCAGGATGATATCTTTTAGCTGCTTCAAAGTATGCATGACGCAATTCACGAAGTGAGAACTTGTCATCTTCTGAGAACCCTAACATTGCTTTTGCAGCCGAAGTTGTTAAGCATCGGTTTGATATTATATGATGTGTTGTTTTGAAGGTGTAGTAGGATTGTATAATTTGTGGACGACATATCCGGAGGCAGCGAGAGATATACATCAACCCTGTCTTATCTCTTTAGATATGTTGCAATAAATACTCAAACTATTCTTCAGCTTGATATTCATCCATAATACTCTCTCTCTATAATCTTATAACGTGTATAGTACCATACAAGTAGTATATGTAGTTGCAGAGGTAGATGTATCTCAACAAACCAGATATATCAGATACTAAATAGGTCGAACTTAATCATCAACAACTTTACTCCAAACAGCTTAGTATTATACCATTTGTCACCAATGAACAAACAACTACAATTGTATTAGAAGTAGAGTAGAGGATGAGTAGATAGAGCAACTAACCAGTAGTTTAGCGAGTAAACGTACAAAAGAGTATCTTTTAAAAAACTGGAATCATTGTCCACAAATATCTAGAGAGCAGCTCTCCGGTTTGGTGGTTAGGAAGGTGTGTTTTTGTTGTAGTGATTTATTGTTTAGTGGTGTGTTAATTGTGTTGCTTTTGTGGGGCTTTGAATCTATCAATTTGCCCGAGAGTTGTTGTTATTTTTTTGGTACACAAAGTTTGTTTGGGTTGTTTGGGGTGTACTGCATTGGTACTATATTGTTGTGGTTATATCAGCTAACTGCGTGTTTTATATTTATAATAATATCGTGCATTTACTCATATTTATGTACAGCTCTCACAATATTTTTTGTTTATCTCAATCCCCACAATACACCATACACACAACATACAACCAAAAGATATCATTGATAATACAACATACCTACAAACATGTCTCGAAGCAGTGGAAGTACCAACTACAATGATCTTCTCAAAAAGACGGAACACTACGATAAAGATGAACGATACATGGCCATCTCCGATCTATGTGAGGCCTTGAAAAAGAATGCCGCACAGGCCAACTCTGAAAAGGCTGCCTCAGCATCAGCTTCACCTAGCAGTTCAGGTAAACCAACCCATTCATCTGCTATTGATTCACAAACTGAACGTCGTATTTGCAGTGCAGTATTAAGTTTATTAGATGATACATCTAATGATGTACAGACTGTGGCAGTTAAAACATTGAGTGTATTACTAATTACAGTTCAAGAGGAACAGGTTGTTGAAATTGCTGATAGGTTAACTACTTTGGTATTAGACCAATCTAAGAGTGCTTTACGTGATGTATATGCCATTGGACTAAAGACATTGGTTGAAACTGTCCCATCATCAATGGGAAATGTTGTTAGTCATCGATTAATTCAACGTTTAATTGATGGTATTCATACCAATTCCAAAAAACCCAAGGGTGGCAAATCAACTGGTGCCGCCATTGAAAGTAGTAGTGCCGATGAGAAAAATTCGGAGGAGATTGTTATTGCATGTCTAAATGTGCTCACTGATTTACTAACGCGATTTGGTTCATCATCCGAAAGCATCACGAAGCAACATGAACCATTGTTGAATGTTAGTTTATCCCAACTCGCCTCTACCCGGGCGGTAGTTCGTAAACGTGCCGGCACTACCATTGGTGTTCTTGCCACGGTTATTTCTGACACATTACTCCATCGTCTTGTGGAACGTATCCTTGACCAGATTGACCAAGCTGAGGGGTTGGGTAAATCTGGTAAGAAGAGAGCACGTAAGGCACATAAAGTTGACAAGAAGGGAATGACATTGGCATCTAGTGATTTACGTAGTGCCGATACACGATCCCTAATCCGTACAATGTGCACAATATCGGGAACTGTTGGACAACGTTTGAACCAGGGACATATTGATAGGATTGTTCCCATCTTTTTACGTTTTTGTGATCCCGAGGATGCGGTTACCGGGGACGATGAAGATTTCAATGATAGTGATGAAGAGATGGAAGATGCCGAGGAGGAATCCGAGGAGGTTATTGCCATGCAAATTGAATTACGCGAGAGTTGCTTTGCTGGATTTGAAAGCTTTGTGCTCCGATGTCCAGCCTTGATTCAACCACATTTGGGTCAGATTATTCACTCGTCGTTGGCATACATGAGATTTGATCCCAACTATTCCTATGGAGACGAAGACGACGAGGAAGGAGATGGTAGTGACGCCATTGACGAGGATACGGATGCTGAGGAATTTGAGGACGAAGAATATTCAACAGAGGATGACATGAGTGATGAAGAAGATGATGAAAATTGGAAAGTCCGTCGTAGTGCCATCCGTACTCTAACCGCAGTTGTTGAGGCTACAAAGAACGACCCTTCAAATTTATGGATTGCTGATTATGCGTGGAGGAAGAACTCGGACAAGAAGGTAACTGTGGCAAGTGCACTTGTGAACCGTTTCAAGGAACGTGAAGAGAACTGCCGCGTGGATATCATTGAGTGCTTCACTCGCCTGCTATCTTTTACTGTATCGGCAGCCTCTCAGGGTGTACTCGTATTGGCATCATCTACTTCCATGGATGATGATGCCTTGTCATCATCAGGTGCAGTTGTGGTCGATCTCCGATCGAATGTGTCATCGGCTATCGTCAAGGCTAGCGAGAAGCAACTCAGTGCCAAGAAGGGTGGGGAGCGATCTAAGTCGTCAGCGATTGCTTTGTTGTCGACTCTCTGCCTTGCACCTGGTGGACTTGGCGGACAAGAGCAGATCTCATCTGTCTTTACTCATGTAAAGTCAATTCTCAACGTTGACGATGACAAGCGCAAACATATCTCGTCCAACAGCAAATCGCTAAAGCTCGAGGCACTGTGTCTTGTAAGGATTATGTTGAGCTGTGAGAAGCACGATGCAACACACATCAAAAACGCCCTACTTCCCATTCTTCTTCCTGAAATTTGCAAATGTGTCAATGAGGATTGGTACAAGGTTATTTCGGAGGCCTTACGTGTTCTGTTAGAAGTCCCTCAACTCATTGTTCAAGGATCGGCTAGCAAGGCAGAGATGGACCAAGTCGCAAATGCACTCTACTCCGCCATCGAGCCCCGTTTGGCCGAGCACGACATCGATCAAGAGATTAAGGAATGTGCCCTCAGTGCATCAGCTTCTTTGTTGTCAGTACTTCATGCATCACTCACTACCGATCAACGAAACAAAATGTTTGAGTTGCTACTGGAACGACTCAAGAACGAGACTACTAGGATTGCAGCTATCAAAACTTTGTCAAAGATTGGTGCCTCGGCACAGTCGAGCGAAGGCTTGGACTTGTCCCCCATTTTGAATGAGACATTGAATCAGCTTTCTCAGTTGTTGAGACATCAGAGTCAAGGCCTCAAACATACATCTCTTGAGTGTTTAGATACGATGGTGCTTTGTCTCGGCTCGGAAGAAATGGATGATGATCTCTTCGACACTGTGCTAACAGATCTTGGTGATATCATCGCGGATACAGACTTGCATATTAGTCACTTGAGTTTATCAGCATCAAATTCAATCCTAAAGGCACGTCCGTCAACTGGTGCCTTGGTCAAGAGCCACATTCTCCCAGCTGCCTTGACCTTGTCCAAGTCGCCGCTACTACAGGATCCAGCCCTGTCTTCACTTTTGTCTCTTCTCGAGGAAATGATCACAAGCAAGGCTATCACATTTGAAAAGTTAAGGGATATGCTGGTCGAACAAGTCGACACGAATGGCAGCAAGAGTAGTAAGCAAGTGATTTCCAACTTGGCTGAATGCATAGCAACGATTGCTGCCGTGGCCACAGCTGCCAAACAAAAGACATTCATCAAGGGTACTATTAGTGCAATCAAAAAGTCCGGAGACGGCAATACGCAATCAACACAACTCAATCTTTTGGTGTCTGGTGATTTTGGTCGTAAGATTGACTTGTCCTCGATCCCTGGCGTGGCTGATAGCATCCAAGAAATCTACAATGAGTCCTTTGACTCTGCAAATGAAGATATCAAGCAAGCTGCAGCCCTTGCTTTGGGACGGGCATCCGTCGGAGCTATTGATGCATTCTTACCTGGAATCCTCACCGCACTGGAGAAAAGCAGTGGGAAGAAGCAGTATCTTCTCTTGTCATCACTACGTGAGTTTATTCATTGCTTCCGTGAAAAGGAGGGCGGCGATCTTTCATCTAGTATTCCATTGATCTTGCCTCATCTCGAAACCAACACCGAGAACGATGAGGAAGGCGTTCGTTCGATGGTGGCTGAGTGTTTGGGTTCATTGGCCTGTCTTGAACCTAACACGATTTTGCCACTGTTGGAAAAGCTTGCAACCAAGAAAACAGGCAAGACGATGATTGTTCGTTGGACTGTTGGAAATGCCGTCAAGTTTGCTATTGGTAGTCACATTAGGTAAGTCTTCAGTTCATATCATTTTTGGAATCTTGAACTAATCCACTCATCTTTATAAATCCATCTTAATCAACAGCTCATCCGAACTAGCTCCATTCATGCCAACATTCATTGCTTTGTTACAAGATGATGATCTTGCTGTGAAGAATGTTGCCCTACTCATGGTGTACTCGGCTGTTCACAACTCTCCTCAGCTTGTGGTACCTCATATGAAGCTAGTTCTTCCTAAAATTGACGAGCTTGCACAGCTCAACATGGAACGAAAGATCGATTTGGGTCCATTCAAACATACGGTAGATGATGCGCTTCCTCTTCGTAAGGCAGCTCTCAGTGTCTTTTCTACTTGTCTTGAGAAGTGTCCTGCCAGTCTTGACATTCCGGCATTTATGCCAACAATTGCCAAGGCTTTGGGCGACTCCTCTGAAGATATTCAACTTCAAACACATCAGATTGTTCTTACCATGTGTTCTCGCTATCCTATTCCCTTGGTTGCGGCAGCGGACACATTCGTTGCACCTCTCGAGAAGACTGTCAACAAGAAGAAGGGTCAAAAGACCGGCACTGAACTCGAGCGTGTGTATGAGTGGATCAAGAGTGGACTTCGTGTTATGATTGCCGTGTCAAAGTTGGACGGAGCAATGTCCCAACCCAAGTTTTCTGAGTTTGTTGATCGCATCAATACTAGTTCCAAACATGCTCCCTTCCTCAATGCAGTAGAAGACGAGTAAACGGTGCTGATATGAAACCTGAAGTATTATTGAGAGGAGAGTGGATATGCAGTGCAAGTCCTCTCAGTCGTAGTAAACAATAGAAAGATTGTTCATACTGACAAGTACTTTAGTCTTAGCCTGTGTCTTTTCTTACTGATCAGTGACTACTCACCACAAAGGCATGATTCATAATTAGCCAGGAAACATTGAACTGGAGATCTTTTCACCCAGTGGAGCCGCTTCCAACATGCGAGTAATGAGAGAGATATCCTTCCCTCCATATAAAATACCCAACTTGCCAGCACTTGGCCTGAAGATAACTGCAACAGGAAAGGCAACTTCCTTTGGGTGGTACGGGATTGGTAAGTGCAATTCTAGTGGAATACTTTCACCGCTTGTGGTTGAAGGAAGAGTCATGTCTGCCTTCCAATGATTAAACGCCCACGACGTTATCATTGATACCTTTGTAGATGTAATAGTCTTAGAGAGGAGAAAAGAGGGGTAGATCATGTGTCAACGAGTGGTGAGCACATCATATGTACGATACTTATATTCAATCATTAAACTTACCTTGAAGAAGCCAGGTAGGCTATTGTTCTCTCGTGTAAAGGGTGGACCATTTGACAGGAGCTGCCTAACACTTGATGGTGTAGCTGCACTTTCTTTATCATGTAATACAACCAGCGAGTAATTCCCGGCATCTTCATCATTTGTGTCTTCTACACGACCTCGTAGATTGATTGCCATCAAGGTCAAGTCCGCATTTGTCGACTTACTGAATGAGCTAGTCAATATATCATTAGTACTAATAAACTCTTCCCCTTGTTGTCTGTATTTCATCTCCTTGACTTTGTCCTGATCGATGTGTCGAGCTTCCAAAGTTGCTTTTGACCCACTTAACATACTTTTGATGCAACATAGCATGAAGGAGAAGGACTGCAGGTATGATCCTTCCTTCTTTCCAATTGCCTCAATACTCTTGGGAATGAAGTCGTGCTTTCGAGTAGCAGATAGCTCTTCCACGTCTCCTCCAGTGCTCAACATACTCATAATCTTGTAGTATGTATGGCCATCCGCTACGGCATGAGTTATACTAACCACGAGTGCTACCTTCCCATCTGCCACCTTTGTCAGTGTGAATTTAGAAACTCTCAGGTCTTCTTTACCCACGAGCTTGTAACCCGGTCCGACTACAAGTTTTGACTTGTGAAGGGTGTCAACAATGGTTTCGTAGGGTGTTTCAGTGCTTATACTAGACAAGTTGTTGTCGGCATCATCACAAATAAGTGCATCTACGTCTGCTTCTGACAATGGTTGTGGAATCTTTAGAAGAACATTCTTATGTATCTTCTTATTTCGTGGGTCAGCTACGCGCTGGGCGTCCCTGCAACCATGGCAGAGTTGGTATAGCGGAAAGCTGTTAATACATATACTTTAATACTATTCTTTAATACATATACTTTTATATTATCTGCTATTTTAATTATACTAATTATTACCCCCAAAAGATTATTCACCCCCCACCCAACACATGCCTTACTCCAAGATGAATGGAGTGGTGTCTTTTGAGCTTACCAGCATGACCGATGTGTAGAGTGGCAAGTAATATTCATCCTCACTCTCAGCTGTCTTTGCCACCAAACCATTAGGGAGAATAGGAATTTGACGTCCCATACTTCCCTTGGCATGTGGATGCTCAGGAATGAAGTCGACACCAATCCAATACGCACTACCCTCGACGACTTCCCCCTCCTCAAGAGCTGTGTGAATTGCCTCCAAAACCTGCTTCTCCTTTGCCATCTGATTTTCATTTGGTTCACGATCGAACCTTGTGTTTGTCCGAACGATAAACATGGCATATGCTCCCATAGCGAAGCCCTTATTAATAACGATCGTTTCCCACCTCTTCTGTTTAATCACCCCATACTTGATATGCCCATTCTCCTCGTCAGCTTCATGGACGATGTATGAATTAACAGCATTGGCAAGATCCAATTCGCCACTCTCTGATCGTGCTTTGTGGCCATTTATCAAGATATTATCTGGACGTTTATTATTGGAACCATCCATTGGCATATCAAGTTGGTTGGGTTGAAACATCGGGATGTCATCCTTATCTTTCATCTTATCAAACGCATAGTTTCGTTTCCACTCGAGACGGTCCTCACGATTTCGGCGAGGTGGTGGGTCGAAGTCAAACCCAGCTTTCGTAAACACATCATATGCATGTTGATCAACTTCAGATAAAGGTAATGGGCTTGCCGGGATATCATCCATAATGTCTTTCCACTTTTCTGGATTTGCCTTGGCCACCCTCTTCATCAAATCGTAGGTATATCGTGCTAGTGGCTTCAAATGAGCATGTTCATTAACACAACTCATGAACCATGGAAGATTTGGCTCGATACCCATATCTTCACATGCTGTTTTATAAACAGTGTATTGATCAAGGAAGTCATCCACTCGAGCCTTTTGCCTTTGAACTGATAAACTCTCACGTTCCAAGTTCACACCCAATGCAGTTAGAATTTCAGTTCTCTTAACACCCAACTCTTCATTTCTATGTCTCTTTACATAGTAATTCAACTTAGTTACTAACCATTCATTTGAATGGTCAAATGGGATATCATTTGATCCAATATCTGCCACGGCCTCGCGGAATTCACGTGTAAATCGAGTAAGGTCTTCTTGTCCTTGTTGCACTTTTTGTTGAACCTTATTACTAATTTCAAACTGATAACCGATTGATGACCACATTACATACTCTTTTTTGCTCATAATTCGTGGCTGAATCACCAAAGTTGTCTTTTCACCTATAAAAACACGGTATGCGTTGTACAACTCAGACTTAAAGTTTTGGTTAACACCAGCTTGTTTAACTTCTTGATCAGTTGCAGGGAAACTACCAGTTCTAATCTTAAACAGGATAATTTTGATCATTTTCTCTCTTTGTGCTTTATTCATACCAAGTACTTGTCCTGCTGTATTACGTTCAGGGTATAAGAATTTTTCAAGTAGATATTTTTCTCGTGTCCCTGCATAACTGACTGGTGGAATAAACTCTGCTCCCAAATTGTTATCAGGGCAAAGGTAAATCTTTAATAGGAACGGGTCCTCTCCATCGGGGTTGCTCTTTAGGCTATCATATGATAACTTACGTCCGACGATTACATTCATTAATTCCTGCTTAGTACAACTGGACCGTTGGACACCACAAATATAAAGTTTGTTGAAACATAATCTTCTTAATTCATTAGGTTGGAGATCTTTAATGCTTTGATACTGTCCTTTTTCGTTGTTGAGTCCAAGTAATCGCGTTGTAAATGTAGAGGAGTTATTGCGTAACGTTTCCGGAGTAATTTGGTACTCTGTATCACTTAGTTGGATGGATTCATAGTCTTCATTATAATAAGGAAATGTATTATCATCCATTTCAGTTTCATTATTTCCTACTCCACCACCTCCACCTTCATTACCCGTTTCACTATTTCCTCAAGGTGAGGACCTTGTCATTACAAGAAGAAGCACACATCTTCACATCAATTTTTGAAATACCATGGCTTAATTGTTGAACCTTGGGATGTTAGATGAGAGCACGGTGAGTACATTGATAAGTGTTAATAATGAGTTACACAACATTGTGAATTAGTCTCACCTCTTCCTCAATTTTAATCAACAAATCAGGTGTATCCAAAAGCTCCGCTTCTTTCACCGCTTCAGGAGAAGGAATGTGATCAGACTTGGCTGTAGACTTGGTGTCCGACTTCTTGGCACTTTTGGTAGGCTTGACGGCTGGTTTATCAGTATTAGAGCGCTTCTTCTGTTGCTTCTTCTTGGCAACAGACTTGGTAGGAGGTGTAATACCAGCAGCAGAGGAGGCGGACGACGACGAATAATCAACATACTTTGTGAGAACAAGATTGTTACCCTGAACCGCACTCACAAGATTTGGCAAAATAGAAATGTGCTTTTTTGCAAATGCTCGAGCATGATTTTCATGTTTGAATTCAAACGACTGAGACTGACGTGCTGAGGCAAGAAATGCATTCATATTAGACAAATTTTTGTATGTTGATTCGGAGGCCGAAACACTAACATCCAAACAGTACTTTGGATCTTCTACGTCTCCTTGTGGTTTGTCATTCTCCTTGCCTGATGTGAGCATAGGACGAGAAGGGCCGCCGAAGAGGAGAGTCTGAGATGACTTTCTCTTGCTCTTATTGGAACTATTACCAGGGTTTGGTGTCACATTACTGGCCTTCTGTGTAGATGAAGCCTTGATAGTTTTTTTGATACCAAATATGCCAGGCTTAGACTGGAGTGTCAGTTGATGTTTCTCGTAGCGACTTTTCCAGTATGATTTACGAGCAGTCTTCAATTTAGACCAATTGGTATCACTGTCTTCTGTTCCCTCCCTGTGGAAATAAAAATAATTCTGTACATCTTTATCCGTCATTGTCGCAATAAATAAAGTATTTGTATGGAAGGACTACACCAATGACGAGGAGTCTCGATACCAATGTTGTGTTGAGTTTTATTTTTAGTATGTACTTAGTTTTAGCTTTATTTTTTTTGTCTAGGAGTAAGTGAGATCCGAGTGTTGAATTGTTCCATCTTCGCCGGATCCTATAACATTTGCAACCTTATCTTCATCCCATTCAGATGCGTAATACATGGCGAGTGGTGTTAGTCTCATCGAGCTTCCTGCACTCGGCGGTCTCAGGTACTTAAACTACTCTTTGAGTTCAGTCTCATCGAGCTTCCATCAATGAGGAGATGTCCAAGCTCGAGGTACCGTTCATGCTATACCCAAGAACAACCTCCTAAACATCTCTACAACCGATCAAGACTGTGCCGAGTTTGGAGTGAACGAGAATCTACCCATCATAGCCGACTTGTACAATCTTCAGGGTCAAGCCGTCTTCTTTGCCAATATCTATACCAACAAAGAAAGAAAGAGAGGAAGGAAGCGAGCTAACCGCCCGACTAACCAAGGATTTGCCTTGCATATAGTTGTCAATCTATCCTTTAGCCAACGCTTCGACTCATTCAAATCTACATCGCCCTTGAAAAAGGATATAGTAGATATCGCAGGCTCTGACAGGAAGAACATCACTGATGACTCAGTGTCAAGCAGCGGTTGGTACGTAATGTTTGATGTGTCATTATTACTTGGTATGATCTTTGACATGGTGTATTCGGACAGGTCTATTCCGTGATCTCAGGTTGATAACTGACGACGTCAAAGTTTCAGTAGTAGTAATCACGCATACAATAACTTCTTACTTGTGTAACAGACTCAACATCCTCAACGAGTTGTGCGCTTATACATAATAGTATTTATCAGATTAATGAGTAGTCATCACTTAGAAATTAGTAAGAAATAACGACTCTAATTCACCACCAACCCCCACAAATTCTAACTCCCATCTCGACCTTCTCGAGAATTAATTTCATTGCGCCGGTCTTGCTCTACTAATAATCGATACTGTTCCACTATTCCAAAGATCAATAAGCACCTGTATCCAACTCGTTTGTTGATCGATATGATATTAATGCAACACAATAAAAAAGATACCCTCACATCAACTAACCAGGTATCCTTAATACATAATGATTGCTACTGATACCAACGTCGTAGAAGTACCTTCTTTGGTTGATCTGGCTCTTGATAAGACAGTAAACAACTTCAACCTATCTCCATTCCGACCAAACGAGAAGCTCAATCCGACTGTAGCAAAGAAACTACATGAAAGACTGCCATTACCAGACAATGACAATATTCAAGCCTTGGCATCATTCGTTGACTCAACCTTGTACTGGAAGAGAGCTTGCGACGGCGGCGGCAGCGTAGGAAATGTCAATGAACACGGAGGCTGCTACAAGAGGCAGTTCTTCGAAACAAACATTCAAAGTATCTTAACGACAAGTACCGATTCTGAACACGAAGAGGAAGATATCGCCAAGAAGCTCAAGTTCTTCTCTGATTTCATTCATACACTTTGCCTCAGTGATATTCAACATTCCTTTCCACTTGAGGTCGTATGCAGTAACCTCTCAAATCTACAACATATCAATCTCAAGCAAGTAGCAGGCTTAAGGGATAGCCTACCAGCAGCGATTGAATCCTCACCTTATTTGACAACATTGATAATAAGTGAATCGCATATCGCTGATGATGATGATGTTGAATTGATTGCTACCAAACTTGCAGAAGCCCAAACACTACTTTATCTTGACTTGAGTAACAATAATATTACTGCCAATGGCGTACAGCACATCTGTGAAAAGCTCCTTTCTTCAGCAGATGCTTGTCTTACACATCTTGACTTATCGGGGAATCCACTGGAGTCTAAAGGAGCAATCTTGTTAGGACAGACCCTATCAAACAACGACTCTTTGATATCATTATCACTTCGGCTCTGTATGATTCGAGATGAAGGAGGTATTGAGTTGTTTGAAAGCCTGTCAAGGAATACTTCTCTCAATCATATCAATCTATCGGCCAATAGACTTGGATCATGTAGTACGGAGACTCTCTTGAAGGTACTAGAAACGAAGGAGATTGAGGATTGTGCATTAGAGTCTGTGGTTCTCGCTTCAAATACGATATCTGATGATGATGATTTGATGTACCGTCTCAGAGAATACAAGGGATGTTTTATTGATGTAAGAGACCAATGTAATTCTAGCCAGTGATCCCCTTGCTAGAGAGAAGATTGCCAGCAATTGAAATGTTATTAGGATAAAGACATGATATAAACCTGATAGCAAAGTATTATTTACTTACAAATTAGCACATCTAATACCTTCTTCACTTGAGTCGCATTATCCCTACTGCATTGCAATCTCTTCATCTAAAACGCTCTGAAGGGCCTCTTTTCCCATGTCTACCATACGAATGGTATTCCGAGAATATAGCGTAATGCCAGATGCTTTTTCTACACGACCATCACCGAGTTCCAAATCAACAATACTCTTTGGTCCAGCGGCAGCATTCACTTGTGTCATACGAAGTATATTTATAGCCGTATGAGGTGCTCGTCGCTGATAGTTTGAAAGAGCCAACTCCTCATCTGATAGCTCAACAGCTTTTGTCTCTTGTCCAGCCATTTTTAGAATAGGGCGTAGCCAACTTATTGGGGGTAGATGCCCATATGCAGGTTTTTCAATTGGATGGACGGTAGCTCGATCATATACTGGATGAAAGTGGACTAATCCAAACGATGCATCACCTCTAAATAAGCATAAATATCTCCCAACTAATTCTACTACCG
>Ga0075439_10780_pt1 | contig 13600 bp, 15 predicted proteins | sample MintriSingleCell_FD_74264 | JGI IMG/M metagenome (GOLD analysis project Ga0075439, IMG submission 74264) | Marine eukaryotic communities from Monterey Bay, USA to study complex ecological interactions - Minidiscus trioculatus JGI Plate_4_G5... | ecosystem: Environmental > Aquatic > Marine >... | reverse complement strand
GGTAATGATGAATAGATGAATAGGACAGCGATCTACTACTACTCTCATATCACAACGTCGATTGCAACACAACTATTGAAGTCCCGGAATGCTTTGAGCGGTAGGCTGAGTACAAAGAGATTATAAGCCCGTCATTTCAACAACATTCGCTTCGAGGAGCATTGCCATTGCAATTGCATCACCACAACTTATACATCAACTCCTCAAGAAAGCATATTAGTGGCGAGAATTGGTAGTACCGTCATTATCAATTAGTTGTCAAAAGATTTCTTTGAAGGAGATAAACAACTCACACATCAACTACTAAATACATCATGACAGCCTATAAGTTAAACAAGATGGCATCGTCAATAGCCAAAATGCAATCTATATTACCAAAATCATTACATCCCATGGCAATTACATATCTCTTTAATAACATGGTTAAATTAGCAGGAACGGCTGGCATTAGAATTGAGAGTTTAACACAAACAAATGCCAAATTATCATTAGCAAATAAACGAAAGATACAGAATCACATCGGTGGATTACATGCATGTTCAATGGCATTAGCTGCAGAATCAGCCACGGGTATTTTGGTAGGGATGAATGTTCGTGACAGTCATTTACCACTGATTAAACAGATGAAAGTAGACTTTGTCAGACGATGTGAAGGTGATATTAAATGTGAAGCTTCGTTGTCAGAAGAGGATTATAAACGCATCCATACAGAAGATAAAGGCGAGGTATGGGTTTCATGTAAAGTCGAAGATGAATCGGGGAAGGAACCTATCAAGGCACATATGTTATGGGCATGGGTTGCAAAGAAAAGAAGGAGTAAGTTGTGACTGAAGAAGAAAGAAGAAGAAGACTTGGATATCATCTGTTTTGTCTGTGGTGGTATGATATTGCTTGGGGTAACATATTAAAATAAAAAAAGTGTAAAGTTGATCGAGACTAATTGGACTATCAAGGCAAGATAATACACTAGGCTGTAGACTTATCCGATCTCAATATCTTTTCTCTTCCCCTCGTCGCTACATGTGCTTACATTATACACCATCATTTGCACTTATTTCCGGTCACATACTTTCACTCACGATTATCTCATAGAAACAATAAGACGAATTAGTTCTTATTCCCCCATGACATTGAGATACAACCTTTCTTCTTCTTCCACATACAGTTATCATCTGTAATACAATCTTCCTCTTCCTTCTCCTCACAACTTGTACTACTCTCCCCACTACCAGAAGACACTTCAGCACATATATCCAACCATCTACCTTCTAGCTTTGTGTATAATACATCAGTAAAACCAGGATCACTAATAGTTGTTGCCGTTCCTCCTTGAGATAAGTAGAATCCAGGTGTTTTGATCTGCACTTTTGCATTACTACCGTCTACAGTAACTTTATCAGTTTCAAAGTAAAAGAAAAAGGCATGACCATGAACTGTGTATCTTATATCACCATCTTCAGTTGGGACAAAGGGACTACTAAAACGACCTTTTGATTTATAACATTGAAGTGTATCCACTTTATTCGATGTATCCCAAAAGACGAAACTTGAACCAGGGCCGACGGTGTTTGTATTCTGTGAGTTATCGGTCGAATTGCCATTATAATTTCCTGGAAAGTCTTCACTTACTTGAGGTGCATCAATACCGGAAAAGACAAGATCAATACCTAGGCATACCGAGGGTAGACAATTGTCATATATCATCGTAGTTATTAGAAAACAATGTTGTTTTTGCAGGATCACCGAATCCACAATCACTACCATCATCCTCAATCTCCGTCTGGAGTTGACGCATATCTTCTTTCTTTGCATTCTCCTTCTTACTATTAAATGTGTTCGTAAGACGAGCATGACACGATGCAATTATCAATGACGATAAAAAGATATGACGAAGAATCATGATGAATACTAAAGTACCAGTTACTTTCACAGGTTGAATATTATTGTATCGGGCAGTTGCAAATGTTATGTTATGAGAAGATAAAGGGGAGAGATATGATACTTAGTTATGGGGGGGAGAGCGAGACCAAGAAAGAGAGGGGGCAGTTTTGATGGAGAGCGAGACCAAGAAAGAGAGGGGGCAGTTTTGATCATTATGACAGACGAGCAAGATGTTTAGACGTCTATGCTCTTCTTGGGTTCAGTATCCCAAGTACTAACAACAATCTATCAATATACAAGCATAGCTATGAGGTTATATCAATAATATCTTAAACAAAAGTTCATATGATGTGCACACTTTAGGATAATGGTGTGCATGTGATTAGTGAATGACTAAATGTCTCTGAACGAGAAAATACCCTAGATAAACTTCAAGTAGAGGCTATTCTATACTGCCTTGGCACACCTGTTTTAGTGGTGTTCGTGGTCGTAGTCGTATCTTGATTTCCTCATTTACAATCATGCAGAGGGTGAATGAAACTGGCCTTATTGATCAAAGCAATATAGCGCATGATAGGCCAGAGTCTTGCCTCTAGATAGTAGTTGAGACAGTGTAATTATATACTCTCGTATCATCTCGTCTCGTCTAAGAATTTGGCTCGCACCAAAAAAGTGCACACATCTTGCGAGCATTAATAATAACTCCGAATTGCAAAACATATCAAATCAACAAATCAATAATGAATGCCTTTCGTAATAAACTATCAACATCCTTCAAAGGGCGTAAAGACAATGATCAAGGTGGTGATCAACAACAAGGCGGTGGCAGTTCTACCAACAATAGCGGTGGCGGTCATACATCAAGACCGCAAGCAATCCATTCAACATCTACTAATTCCAATATGAGTACAACTTCAAGCACTAACACATCACAACAATCGTCATCTGCATTACGTGGTTCATCATCTAAAATGCGCGAGGTTAAGAATGATGGTGGTGGTAGTAATATGGAAGTTGAACGTAGCAGTAGTGGAAGTGTACGATTTGAGACTGGTAAAAAATCTGGTATGTTTGTTTTTTTTGTTTTTATACATTTTTTAGGTGTGCGATTCGATACAGTTTTTTATTGCAATAGGATCAAAACTAACCAAAATGACTGTGTATTCTCTTATTTTAATGCCACTCCCTTCGTCAATTAATTCTTAATACCCCCCCACACCAACATCAAATTAATAATAATTAACACATCACGTGCTCAATAAAATACCACCCCCCAAACAATAAATACCACCCCCCCATCAATTAAATATAACTAACAATTAAAACAACCAAAAACAAAACAGCAACACGCGGATCAATGTCAATGGAAGGAGGAGGAGGAGGACGTACCAACTCCTCCAACAATTCACGTCAAGGATCAGGCTCCGCACGTAAAATGATTAATAGACGTGCCATCCGCGCCTCCGCATTCGTAGTAGACGAACCAGGCGAAGGAGACCCCACCAAGCCCGGGTACAAGGCCTACACACCACCAGTCATACCCAAAAGTGACGTCGCCAAACAATTAATATATAATGCAATACGTAATAATGTATTATTCAAAGCATGCTCTTCGGAAGAATTAAAAGATTTAATTGATGCTTTTTCAACGAAAACTTGTTTAAAAAATGAAATTGTTATACAAGAGGGTGCTCAAGGGGATGGATTTTATGTCTTGTCCAATGGATCAGTGAATGTATATGAGGCTACAGAGTTTAAAGGCACGTTACATCCAGGAATGGGATTTGGTGAAATTGCTTTATTGTATAGTTGTCCACGTACTGCTACGGTGAGAGCACGGGAGGAATGTGATTTATGGTTTATGGATCGTCGTGCTTTTAGGGCTATTATGGCAAGGCATAAGAGGAAACGATTGACTATGAAATTAATGTTGTTGGAAAAGGTACGTATTTATTTGTTGTTTAATTATTAGTTTGGTGTTTTTATGTGGTAGGGAGTATTATATGGGGATTAATTTGGGGTGGAAATTAAATCCTCGGATTAATTTTGTTTATATTGATGGGGAAAGGAGGATTTATTATTTATTATTGAGGGAAAGGGAATAATTTATTCTTCTTGTGTATATTGGGGGATTACATTTAATATGAGAGCTGGGATGTTGATATTAATATTATATGTCGGTCCATATCATACGTCCTTGAAATAACAAAAGTGCTAACAAAATCCCCTTTCTCCCCCATCAATATTAACATCCCCACAATGAATAGGTAAAAATCCATGATAAGACACTTGGTGAAATCCTCAAGCCACATGAAGTCCATTCTGTTGCCATGGCGGCACAATTCAAGACATACCCACCCGGTCAAGTTATCGTCCGACAAGGTGATGTTGGGGATGCATTCTACATGATTGAACGTGGATCGGTGGATGTATATATCAAAGAAAAGAGTGATACACATCCGGTAGTTACACTTACCGCTGGTAGTTTCTTCGGCGAGAAGGCATTATTAAGTAGTGATGTCCGTACGGCAACGTGTGTCGCAAGTGCCGCGGGTGGGAGTGAGGTGAAATGTCTATTATTAATGAGGGAGGACTTTGTTCGTATGTTGGGTGATTTGGAATACTTATTGGATAGGAGTTATGATTTACGAGATGGTAGTGATAGGTTGGGTGATTTGGGTAAGAAGACGGGAAAGAAGGATACCTTGGTCCATCCTCCTGGTGATAAGTGAGTATTAATTTGTGGTGTTTTGTTTGTGTGTTATGCCCTTTCCCAAATTACAATTTACTCATCACCATTACCCTTACCTTCTACAGATTTGAAAAGGCAGATTTTGACATCAAGCGCACCCTCGGTGTTGGAGCGTATGGATTTGTCAAGCTCGTAAGGTGGAACAAGGCTCCTCCAGAACAGGCCGAGATATACTATGCCTTGAAATGTGTATCGAAAGAAAAGATTGTCGAGAAGAAACAACAGCACAAAATCAAACGGGAGGAGGATATTATGACGTCGTTAATACACCCTTTCATTGCTCGATGTTACAATGTTTTGGAGGATGCTAGGGGCAAGTACTTTTTGATGGAGGCATTATGCGGAGGAGAGTTATGCGAGTTACTTTACTTTGAGGATAAGTTTAGTGAAGACTGGAGCAAGTTCTACTCGGCATCGGTATTGGCAGCATTTGCTCATATGCATGAACGGAAGGTGGCATACCGTGATCTCAAGCCTGAGAACTTGGTGTTGGATAATGAGGGTTATGTCAAGATTGTCGATTTTGGATTAGCCAAGGTCATTAAGAACGGACAGACATACACGTTCTGCGGCACGCCCGACTACTTGGCTCCTGAGGTTATTCTTAGTGAGGGACATGATTGGGCTGTTGATTATTGGGGTTTAGGAGTATTGATTTATGAGATGACAGAGGGTGCGGCACCCTTCTATGCTGAGAATCCTATGGACGTAAGTTGAAATCTTTGTGTTTTTGTATCGGTTTGCTTAGTAATTTAGCTAACATGTCATCTAACTTGTTCTCTCGACAATTCAGACATACCGTAAAGCACTTTCGGGGCAGGTTCATATACCCGATCACTTTACTGGCAACGTAGCCAATCTTATCAGAAAGCTACTTCACACTGATCAATCAAAGAGGCTTGGAAGGACGGTTGGAGGGCACACAGTAATTATGTGTCATCGCTGGTTTGCTGATTTTGATTGGGTGAGTAGCTATTTGATGGAGATGAAAAGTATACTTTCTAGCCCAACTTTCTCATCATATTTGCTTTGCCACAACTTTGTTCAGGATGCACTATTGGAGTATAGAATGGAGGCTCCTTATATACCGGAGGCAAAGGACCCTGATCAACAAAATTCCGATATGGATGGTGATGTGGAAGGGTTTGCCTCTGACTTTTTGTGATTTAACTAAATGTGAGATTGACTTTTTAGGATGTGTTATGATAAGGTATGGCTTGGCTGCTAATTGTAAGGCGAATGATGTGGATATTCTTGTTAAAATAATATTGGCCATTGCAAGTGCACTTTTGTGTTATCTTTCTCTTCATTCTACTTTTACCCACACAAGATATGGTATCCCGTCGAAGAACCGAGCAGCAGTTCACTAAGTACTTGTGTCTCCTTTGTAACAACCAACACCCGTACCCTACATTTGATGATCGATATCTAATTCATGTACATAGCAACAAAGCGAGACTCTTCTTGGTGGTGGTCCCGTTCGGTATCTTTGGTTGCCTCAATTTTTTGCCTTTTTGCCATTTTGCCGAACTCACTACTCGACTGACATCTGACATAGAGGCCTAATTCTATTCGCCCCTCATACGTGGGGTGTATATAAGTGTATTGTTACGTTCAGTATCAAAGGGAAGGAGAGGCTATAGCGACGGGAGGTATTTCTGGTAATATATATCATATATCCAGTAGGATACCCACGGTCATCAAACATTAATAAAAGAGAAGCCTCCATTGTTCTGTTGCAGACATTAGTGTTTATTGCACATTATTAATGCTCCTCTATTGGGGGTATGAAGAGCTAGTATTCCTAAACTATATTACTTTGACGGTGGGTCATTGATTAAACATAATCCATCTTATCTCCCCCAGTCTCCCCAGATTCCTCCCCCAAGCAAAACACACAAAAAATGAAAACTGTACAAATTGCATTAACATCCATTGCAGTATCAGCAATAGCACTACTTCAAGCTATCATATCAGTGGGTATTCAGATTAATATTCAAGATGATGATTTGCAATTGACATTTCCAGAATCATATAATATACGAGGATACCGTGATAGGAGAAGGTTGAATCATGATAATAATCTTCATTTGGACTTTGCAGTTATTGGATTCCCAAAGACTGGTACGACATTCCTACTTGAGCAATTAGAGGGTCATTCACAGATACAAATGAGTAAAGGGGAGTTTTGTCAGGTACATAATGTAACCAGTGGTGCCGAACGGGTGCTGTCATGGTTGACAGATATTTCAAACAGCAGTGATACTTCTACAAGTGGTAACACAAAATACGGTATCAAGTGCCCTACAATTGTAAGGGATATGAGTGCTATAGAAAACCTAATCAAGATATCAGATAATACACGGCTCGTTGTCGGTGTTGCACATCCGGTAAAGTGGTTCGAAAACTTTTACAATTATAGAGTGTTAGAAATGTATAATAACAATGTCATAACCGAACACGTGTTCGGACGGATGTCAGGCCGTAGCATCCCAAAGCCTCGAGAGTTATTAAATAGTACCAAGCATTGGAAAGACGTGTCAACCGCATCTGCTAGGTTTGATGCATACTTGAAACAGCTGGCCAAGGTACCCTTGGATGAGAATGAAAGAAAGACAATGTTCGACGAACGACTCTGGCCAAAGCGGATAATCCCAAACCCTTACAAGGTGTTCATATATACAGTTGAACAGCTTCATGATGAGAACGAGACGCGGCAGGTACAATTTCAAACAGATCTGCAGCACCATCTTGGTCTCAGCTCTCCATTTAGGGATTTCAACAAGGCCTCAAAGGCAAATGCAGTACATAATACTGTGCAATACAAAGAACAAATAGATATATGTGATCCTCAATATGCCCGCATAAGAAAGAAGCTAATACAGCAAGGTAGGATAACAAGTGAGTGGATAATAAATAGATTTATTGAGAGTGATGACGTCGTTGTGAGTGATAAGGACTACTTTATATCAACTTTGAGGACGTGGGGAAATGACCCTTGCCTCTCATCAGAACTTGTCAGCCAGAGTTGAGTAGATGAGCGGTGATAGAAGCTGCTGGACGTGTCCGAGCAGATAGAATAGACATGTAGAAGGTTGATAAGTAGATATAGAATAGAGGCGGGAGTGTGTCAGAAAGAGAGCGGATAAGAATCTGATAACAGATCCATATTCAAATATGCTCAGCAAGGAGTCCAAAGGTGCTTAGATATAGCAGGTTTGGACTTTGTTTGTGGTAATATAAATGTTGTCTAATGATGTAAAATAAGATGTGAATCAACTCCTAGGATACCTTCTCAAATCCTCTCAGTGTCAAGGCTTGTTTACAATTAATTATCTACACTTCTCAAGTACATCTGATAACACATCCATACAGCCTACACCTATTGAAAGTAATGGCGTACATTTTCCCAAGTCTTCTTAGTTGAAAGTTTCTCAACCATTTCTTTTACTGCAGTCCTCTCCTCTCTTGTAAAATACTCCCGATAGGTCTTCCCCATTACAAATAAAGGCGGCGGATTCTTCATATCTAACTGCAAGAAGTTGTGTAATTTATCTACCGTTTGATTGAAGTTGTGAGTATAGTTCTCGTAATGTATGATCAACGTCGGAATGTCGAGATTAAGTGTGGTGATATGAGCAAGATTGTGCCACTGTACATATCTGAAGAAGTCCGAACTACAAGGGATTACCTTGACAAGATGCCTAACATCACGATAGAATGGCGAGGCTTCGCTATCCTCTGAAGAATCCAACTCTGAGCACATTTTACGGAACCCCTTGTCATCACGAGTATAAATGTTTGTCTCATTTTGCTGTCTTAGCTTTGCCTGATAATCAAGGTGAAACCTGGCAACAATGTTTGAGAATGGATCACGTATTACGTGGACTGCTCGTTTGGCTAGAGTTTTGCTGTAGTATCCCCGGTCAGTACGACCACAACTCCTGCTAAATTGAGCAGCTGATGATATGTAATGCTCTGATTTGCACCATAAGCAATAAGAGCCACAGTGAGTCTTTGTTAGAACAAACCCAGTTGGAGATAAAGTCCAATTCTTATCATTATAGGTGGAAGGAGAAGCGGAATAGAATGGTCCATCAGAGAGACCTTCCCAGATGAAATCATTAGATCGCATGACCGTCTCAATATAGTTCGACGCTGTATTGTATCCAGATACCACATCGACGAGATGTTTAGTATATGATGTTCCACTATTTGGAAAAGACATCAACCAGGCTATTCTTGGTGCACTATCATCTTCCTTATTAGTAGGGAATTGGCACGGATCATTTCCCCATGTCCTTAAAGTTGATGTAAAGTAGTCCTTGTTACTCACAGCAACGTCATCACTCTCAATAAACCTGTTTATTATCCACTCACTCGATATCCTACCTTGTCGCACTAGCTTCTTTCTAATCTGGGCATATTGAGGTTCGCATATGTCAATCTGTTCTTTGTACCATTGAGAATTATGTGCTGCGTTCGCCTTTGAGGCTTTGCTGAAATTACTTAATGGAGAGGTGAGACCAAGATGCTGCTGCAAATCTATTTGGAATTGCATCTGTCGTGTCTTATTCTTATCTTGCAACTGTTCGGTAGTATACATGAATACCTTGTATGGATTTGGGGATATTCTCTTCGGCCATAGGGCTTCATCGAACATTGTCTTTCTTTCATTCTCATCCAAGGAGACCTTCGCTAGTTGTTTCAAGAATGCATCAAACCTAGCGGATGCTGTCGAAACGCCTTTCCAATGCTTGGTACCATTCAACTCTCGAGGATTTGGGATGATATGGCTTTCCAAGACATCATCATTCGCGTTATCATTATATGTCCCCAGGACTCTATAATTGTAAAAGCTTTCGAACAACTTGACTGGATGACGGATACCAACAACAAGCCGTGTATGGTTTGATATCTTCATTAGGTTTTCTATACCACTCATATCACGTACCATCGTTGAACACTTGATACCATACTTTGTGTTACCACTTGTAGAAGTATCACTGCTGTTTGAAATATCTGTCAACCATGACAGCACCCGTTCGGCACCACTGGTTACATTATGTACCTGACAATAATCCCCTTTACTCATGGTAACTTCTTTATGTTCTTGAAGTTGCTCAAGTAGAAAGGTTGTGCCACACCTTGGAAAGCCTATAACTGCAAAATCCAACCTATTATTATTATTGTTTTCTTTATTATTGAGAGTTGCATTTGTTGGTAGTAAACTCCTATCACTTCTTTGCCCTCCCCGTTGTAAATTATATGATTCATCTAGATATGGATATGTCAGCTCGATAAGATTATTATCTTCTTTATTAATCCAGATACCAACTGATATTATAGCTTGGAGTAGTGCTATTGTAGATAAGACGATAAATACCAATATGATTTTAATTGATTTCATAGTGGCATTAGGGTAGTGTATATCTGATAATGAATATCTTCCTTCTCTTATATTACTCCTGACTCTCAGCCCTCGACACTATTGCAAGAAAGTTGTTGATAAAAGAATCTATAAATATCTAAACTCCGTCAGATAATAGATAAATACATTACGAATACTAGCACTTATTGCCGCTCATATAAAGCAACTGTAAGCAGCATCATCATTATATTGTGTTGTCCTCCTCTTCAAGCACCGCAAATTCAAGTAATAGTAGAAGAATCTTTTCCGATGGTATCCACTAAGCGACGCGTTCACCATCTCTCCTACTTTCTCACAACTACTTCCAATAAAAGCAGTAGGTAGTATAGTACTAGAAGCTCATTATTAATACTCATATTGTTGCCGTCCATATACCCACCATGAAATTCCAACTATTAACAGCCGCTGTGGCAATTCTTAGTTCCAAGGTGCCTTCTGTATTCGCAAAGGTGAGCATCATATCTTTAATGACAATTGTCATTTTTTTGTACCTCTTCTTCTCCTCTTCTCCTATCCGATGATGTTGATTATTATATCTTCTCTACTAACACCTCATTCAATATTATCCAATTTGCAATATATACATACAGGATGAAGTTGTACACCGTCGTACTACTCGTAAGCTAGCCACCCGACCGGAGAGGATCTTTGTTGGTGAGACTGAACATGAAAAGGAGGCTGCTATGTCGATGCCCACCGATCCACCTGCTACAGATCCACCCGTATCAACACCTAATCCTACTCCCATGCCAAGCAAGGCGGCTAAGACTCCTGCTCCGACCGACAGTGATGATACTCCCCGGGTAAGTAGAGAGAAAGATATCTATTTGGAGTTGCAATGCCGCATGTGTATGATGAAATTTCTTATATGTACATATCTTATGTTCATTTCTATTTTAAAGCCCACCCGTCGTCCCACCCGCCGTCCTACGCGTCGTCCAACACGTCGTGTAAGTAATACGTTCATATATAATGTATATTATGATAATGTATATTGTCATTACATGGATTCATATCTCACTCCCCCCTCTCCTCTCCTCTTCTCATATAGCCTACTAGGCGTCCATCATCTCCAACTAGGGAGACACGTCGTACACTTTGTTACTTTAAGGATGGTATGTGCGGTCAAGAAATGGTACATACCTTGAAAGAGAATTGTGCCGACTTGAAGGAAAGGTTCTGTTACACTGATGAGAAGTACGATGAGAACGAAACGTCTTGTATCACTTGGGGATTCATGCGTCCTAGCGACCTCCCGGACATTTGCTTTGATGATGAAGAAGAATTTGAGTTTGGATTGGAATATGCCATGGCTTAATTAAGAAGTTCAAGAAGTGTATAGATGAGACGGAGGAAAGAGAAGTGACACTGCCAAAGGGGTATTCATATTCAATATCAATATGAATCGTCGGGGCCCTTGTATACCTGATATGTCTACCATAAATGTCATGGCGGTAACTAATCTACAACCCCTAACAAGTAAGAAGAAGAGAAGAGTAAAGATATCAATTTGATTAGGCTACTACTACATAGTAGAAAGTTTCTAAACATATACAAAAATTGAAGATACTGTTCTTCGGTAGAGAGTTGGCCAACTCTTTACTCGAAAGAAGATAGTGACTTCTTCATTGGTTTCTTTCCTCCCTTGCCGACAAGGCATAAGCATCATGAGTGTGGTATGTAGTCTTTTGAAGGAGGTATGAGTATGACCAAAGACGTATCTTTCTCAATCCCAAAGTAACTTATATCACAATTTCAAGGACTACCCCCTACATGAAGAACAAAATAGAAGGGTATCCAGGGGTATCCTATAATTTATAGTTTTATTGCTAGCAACACGCGTCGTAATAAGGGGGTACTACATAAGAAAGATTCAATAAATAGACTCCCCCTATTTTTCACTTGGGGTTAGAACTTGTGCCGGGGATTCGCGCGCAATTTAGCCTACATATTGGCGATCAAACGCGGAATAAAGCACCAATATTCATATTTTAGTTAAGTACCCAAAATGAAGTAATATACCTAGAATAACAGTACAAAATACTAACTAACAATCGTCAAGTTAGGAATAGCTCTAAATATATCATGATATTTGGAACTTCAAATCTTAGTCATGCGACCTCTTGAATCACTTGCTCCCTCATAATACTCTGAACCACAATCCTTATCGACTATTATATCTTTGACGTGTGGTCCTTATATCATCATTAGATTATCCATTGCAAGCCTCTCGTCAATAGTAGGGAATCCGTTGCTGAATTGAACATTATTGCAAAGAGATCAACACAAGAAAAATACATCCACAACCACATCATTGCAATTGCAAAATATATCTTGAGCCATATCTTTCTTTGCGACACCACCCACTATTTACTACATAAACCATGAGTGACGCCTTCAACACAGCAGAAGAGGAACTAAACTTCATCCTGGGGAATGATGATAATAATAATGGATCAGATGTTAATGATCTATTCGAGGATACACCCGTCATCGAGGATACAATGTTATTCATTGATTCATCACCCTCACGTGTCAAGGCCAAGTCATCATTGAACTTTGCAACAGCTGGAGAAGGGGGCTTGGTACACGATGGTACACCATCCTACAATCCAACAGCAGCAACAACAGAGGAGGAGGATGATCAAAAGCATACCATATCTCGAATGGTATCCCTCTCTCCCCCACCAACCTTACCACCTTCTCTTACTCATCATCCTTCTCAAGCAGCTGCTGCTGCCAATACTACGGACTTTGCATCGCTATATGTCTTAAGCTCTCTCAAGGATCAGAATGATATATTCGATTTATTGAATAATGATCCACCCGTCATGAGCAGTCTAGTTCCCGGTTCAAGTTCCAATGCAGGTGGGGGAGTAGATTTGAGCTATTCCCATTCCGAGAATGATCCATACAAGGAACTTTTACCTGTTATGAATAATAACAATTCATTGTTACAACAACAACTTCATCATATGTTACCACGAAGTTTACCAAGTAATACCAATATTGATAAAATGTTGGATACATTCAAGATTGAAGAAGGAGAGTACGATTCGTTGAATTTATTGGATGTTGAACAGCAAAATCAACAGATGACTGCAACATTTCAAGATTTACAAGATCGTTTGGGACAATTCCATCCCGTGAATAATGGTGGATGTGCTGGTAGTTTATTTGGTGGTGTTGGTGGATTACCACCCTTGTCACCCCAATATGATTTACTTCATGCATCATCTACCACCAAGGCTTCTTCTTCTAGCATTACTCCCGATCGTCATCTAGGTCAAGTATATGTACCCATTGTACATTCCGTTGCACATTTACCACTCCCAACACCAAATGGAAAAGGAGGAGAGACTAATATCAAGAAGAAGGTTGGTCATAATAAACGACGTCCCTTGAGGAAGCGCAAGGTCTCGATGTCAGATATTGCACCCGAGGATGTGTCCGAATTGAACTTACTCCAACAAGAGGAAGTACCAATATTGGATTTCTTTTCCAATTATACTACTACTGATACCTCTGGATTATTG
>Ga0075439_16097_pt1 | contig 13614 bp, 8 predicted proteins | sample MintriSingleCell_FD_74264 | JGI IMG/M metagenome (GOLD analysis project Ga0075439, IMG submission 74264) | Marine eukaryotic communities from Monterey Bay, USA to study complex ecological interactions - Minidiscus trioculatus JGI Plate_4_G5... | ecosystem: Environmental > Aquatic > Marine >... | reverse complement strand
GAGTCGTCAACTTGCCTCTTTTTAGAGATTTTGATCCCTTTCCAATGGTTCCCCCGTGTACCCCTGTAGTTTGTCAAGGCTTAGTGTCTGATCACGAAAAGCACCTGAATGACAAGATAGGAACAGGAAAGTCCGCGTTTGTATTCTTTTATCATGTGAATTCATGAGTTCAATATGAAGTCTTGGTGCAATGATCACTTCATTTGCACTAATTTGCTCATATTTGATATTGCCTTTGTAAGCCATTTGTACTAACAAAAGTTACTTTCATCTCTCTCCATCTACTCAAACTGTGAAACGCACATCTCTTCCAGTATTGGGCGACGTCGATGCAAATTATAACACAACGGTTGTATTTGAAGACCCAATCATACCAGATACAAAAGTGCATGTAAAGAACTTATTCTTATCGAAAGAATTGCCAATGAGGTTTATGCCCAGTACACGTAAGGACAAAGATAAGTAAGGGACAAGCGGCTGACGAGGGAAAAGAGAGATTATAGCTCATTAGCGTATAGAATCTTTGGGGAAAGGGAAATATATAAACTTGATTTTATATGCCATAGTGATAATCATAAAAGACGAAGTTGCTGTAGATATAAGGAGGGATGCTTCTCCTATCATGTCATTTAAGATATGTGTCGGTATCTTGATGGGCAATTTTTTGACATCAAAGATCTTTTCTACCAATATATTATTACTCACACAATAAATGACAATAATGATGATCAGAATTCTAATACTATGCCTCGTCATATCACCATCGGCTGCTGCCGCTGCGGCATTTAAAGTCGGTGCTAGTGGTGATATGGCCCCAATCCCATTGGTATGCATATCTTGTGACCTTTTTTGCAAATGAAAAATACTCACTGTGCACATCTTGTGTTCTCATTCCATTACGCCTCCAGGATGATATAGAGGGTCCAAAGGCGGCACGTTTGATGAAGAATAAAGAAGATATAGATGTACAATCGACCTATCATGAAGATGAAATCAAAGGCACGGTAAGTTTTGTGTATCTGATTGAGCATATCTTTGCTTTGGCATTGCAATCATATCTTTGCTACTGCAATTCCAACTTACACAATCATATGCCTCAATCCTTATGTACAGGGTGAATACACATATGACAACGCTGCCCGTCTAGTCAAGAATCGTGGACCAATCACGGCCAAAGTTACAGCATCTGGATCTCATAATCGATACTGTACAAAGAGTAAAGCAGGAGAAGACGATTGCTCAGTTGATGTATCATTAGTAGCTTGGAAATTCGCTGGTGACAAGGGAACTGTTCATGGTATGATTGAAGAGCAGTATAAAGATGGCAGTGGAGGATTAAAAGTTGATGTAGATTGTATGGTACGGAATGATAAAGAGGCGATTGTGGGAGGCAAAGTGAAGGAGGCAAGTGATGCTCATCCAGTTGGCAAGGCAAAGGCTCGACGTGCTTACATCAAGGTGGTCGATGGCACAGATGGCGGAGAAGATTATGTATCCAATGTTTATTTTGATGATGGGATCAATTCACATTGTACTACGGATGGGTTGAATGACAAGTTAGTTATTACTAAGATGAATGTCATCGAGCCTCTTGTCGTGAGTGTTTGCTCCAAACGAAATGGGGATTGGCAGAAATGCTTGGAGAAGGCAAAGACAGAGCAAGCTATTGCAATTGAATAAGTAGATGATCTTAAATTAGAAGTGAAGATGATGTTTGGGTATGGAGTAGTAGCTATTATAAAGGGGTGGTTGGGTGGTTGAGAATGAATCGAATGAACTCTACTCTTCCTCCACAAAGTCGTTACACTCTGCAAAGTTCAGTGTTACATTGTACTGTTTGGCAAACTGTAATAACCAACCAGGAGCACTACCATGCCGACGGTAATCGTCGAACAGTTCATCACCCGCCTTGATATCTCTAATTGCAACGAGATTGATTCCATCATCAGTGCCTCCATTGGCAGATGCTCGATACACTGTATTTGGATTTGTATTGTGGTTCAATCCGTTGCCAGGACACCACATGCCAAAGAATCTTTCCTTCTCTTGATTATCCGGCGTGTCAATATCATATCCACGGTCATCAGTGTTTGATGCACTAAATCCCCACATGTAGTCTTTGACATAGTTTAACTTGGAGTTATATACCTCCTTATCTTCTGCTTCTCCGCCACAAAACGACTCAATATCTTCAATGCTTTTGAATCCAACTAGATTGACGCCGTTCTTTCCTACTCTTAGAATTGTACCATTTGGAATATCTTGACAAGCAAACAGGCCGGCACCGAAGGGTCCTAACTTCCATTCTACATCGACCTTCCAACCCTTCTCTTTATTGGTCCATTTAGCCTGCATACCCACACGATCATTCCAGTCTACTTGATCATTCAAGCTTGGATCTATTGTCTTAACAAGCTCTACTTCAGAGTTGTTGTCATCGACGGGTTTGTCAGACCGAACTGCCCATCTCAATTTGCAACACGAAGAGCGGGGGTTATCTCTCCTCTCTTTACTTGTTGGACGGACTACATCTCTACTCCATGAACTGTATATGCCACTCTTAAAACCAGTTTTAAATGACTTCTTCACCCTCCGATCTTCTCCACTATGAAAGGTTAGAAACACAACTCTTCCACCTGGTGATAATGCCTTTGGTACATCCTCTAGTAGCTTATCCAAAACTTCAAACTCCCCGTTCACCTCAATTCGAATTGCCTGCATAACTCTGGCGATAGTTGAGTCCGTCTGACTCTTCATCTTCTTCATTTGATTTTTCCCCAATCCTTGTTTTTCATTCCAATTGTTCTGTTTCATTATCAATGGTCGCATTATATCTCGAACTCGATCAGCTAATTCTAAAGTTGTTGATGGTATCGTATTGCCCTTACCGATGAGACCAACAGCAATCTCGGCAGCAAATTCTTCATCACTATTCTCTTTTAGCATTGACTTTAACTTTCGTACTCTTAACCGTTTCAGGAGATCATATGCAGTCTCAGTATTTTCGACTGGGTCCATACGCATGTCCAAAGGGCCCTCTCTCTTATAAGTAAAACCTCGATCGTTATTATCGATTTGCATACTACTCAGGCCTAAGTCTGCTAGTAGACTTGTAACTTGTCCTGTCTGCTGTGTAGATGATAGATATGGTCCTAGATTTGCAAAGTTTTGATTAACTGCCGTGAATAGATTGCTGTGCAGATCCTCATCTTTTGTTCTTGATTCATCAGTACTTGTCTGATTCAATACATTCGTCCGTAATCGTTCTTCTGTCTTTTTAATCTCTACTGAATCTTGATCAAATGAGATTAGCCTTGATCCATTAGCTGCGGCATCATTCTTCATTAGATGTTTGAGGATGTATGATGAATGACCACCGTAACCAAGTGTACAATCGACTACTAACAAAGGTTGTGGCTGTTGTCGTTGTCCATTCACATCATCATTAGTATCTTCTAAACCCATGTAATGCAAACACTCTTTTACCATGATGGGCACATGAGTACCAGCTGGTGTAATCCCCTTGGCCAAGACCTTATTAATAGTCTCTTCATCACCACGTTGTTCCTTGTATCTGTCTTTAAAGTTGCGTGGATATCGACCTGAATATCTCTCACGGCGTTTGTATGGCTTGGATGATGTTGATGATATGTCAGCTGATGATGACGGTTCTTTGTCAACAGACTTGCCAGATGACATTGTTATTAGGTTGATACATTTAACCTGCTGAGTGACTAATCGAGCACCTCTTGGAGAGAAGGACGACACCGGCATCAACAAACAGCATACAACAATCATCAAGATGAGCATGACATTTGCCTGGGATAATGCGGATAATGATGATGATCGTGATCTCTTCTTTCTTGGATCATGTCTAAAGCATAATGTTCCTCCCACTAGAGCATAGTTTGAATGTCTTCCACTATGGGAACAACACCTTGAACTTGTGAGGCCTCTGGGTCTCTTTTTCCTTCGGCTCTTTTTCCTCCGGGGTTTTTGTTCATGTTCACGCAGCTCCATCGTCGCATGTTTCAAACAGACATACTCACTAATTGCATTGTTGTTACATCCATCGTAACTGCAAATCATATGACCAGAAGGTTTCCTATAACTATGCTTACTGCAAACTACTCCTTCCCTTCCAATTGCAACATATTCTGTCTGTGCAAAATTTGTGCATATTCCGTATGTGCACCTTGGCATATTATTATCGTTGGAACTCTTTTCACTGCGCTGTTGTATATTGATGTCTTTATCTGATTGTGGCGTAGTGCTTTCACTTACCACGCTTTCATCGTCATCCGTATCTTCTCCCTTAACTTCTTCGGCCTTGATACAAACTGAGTTTGTATTTGAAAATTGTGTAGGAGATGTATCTTCATCATCTGTATCTTCTCCCTTGACTTCAATCTTGACATTATCATAACTGAACTTCTTCTGTTTAATATATAGATCGGTATATTCAATCTGATCACATACCATCTTTCTATTGGTATGAGAAGTTGATGTTTGTTTAGTAGCCATCACTTTTTCTTCCTTCTTCTTTGTATACTTTGTTGATATCTTTACATTGTGACCTCTACTCAGATTTCCATCTGTATCTTCATCCTTAACTGAAGAATAAGAATAAGGTTGATGTTCCTCTTCTTTTACTCTAGCCGTTACCAAAGACATGTTACTACAGTATACCATCAACCAAAATTTGTTACAAAAGTTAGGTGTGGTTATCTAGCTCTATGTTGAATAACAATTATCGAAATCGCTGTCGGGGTACTACCGAACGATATACCGTTAAAAAATGATCTTGTGACTGTATCAGGGGTATACGAAGTGGTCCTTATCGTCAGTATTTGAGTGTTGCCAGTGTATATGCATTGCAACCTACTTCTACTCTACTTTTATGAACGGTATCCTATAGGTCCGTGACACCAATTGAAGAGCTTGCAATGATTTAATGAATTGGCATACGAAATATTATATAATAGTAACGACGATTGACCAATATCTTGATGATACATCGGCCTTGATATGATTTAAATAGACATGAGAATGCACATAGCAACCAAGGATACCAATATTGATGACAAAAAATTAGCATAGCATGGATGAACAGCGTTGAAAGATCGATTGGTAGCAATATAGCTGTTCATATATTGAAAGTATTGTTCTTAGATCAGTTTTTAAAGCTATTTCGATTGATAGTGGTTTCGGGGCGAACAGTCTTCGTTGGTCGGCTGTCCGGAGGGTTAAAGTTCATACTCAACAAAACAAAGAAAATATCAATCATCAATCATCTTTTTTACCTCTTTATACCGCGGCAGAAATGGATCGTCACTACATGCTCATGATCCTATTTCTTGTTGCTACAAATAGAAGTAATTGCTTTGTCGTTCTCGGCGGCGGCGGTGGTAGTTGTCAGGATAACTTTCTATCCAGATTACACACAAAAATAAGAAAAGCATCAAGCAAATTGTGTATGGTAGAAGAAGACAACGATAATATCAAAGTACTTACCAACATCACATCTACATCATCATTTGATAATCTTGGTAGACGTGAACGTAAACGAGCCATAGCACGACAACAACGTATCAATGCATGGTTAGCAAAGTACGGTTCATCACATGCATTACAACAAACATTCGGCAAATACGCCACAAACCAAAAACTAAGCCCAACACAAACACGTGCATTATATCATACATTATTACCACGATCATTATTGGCATTAAGTGAGTTGGATATATTAGACCCGTCGGACTTGGCACCATTGGCATATCAGGCACGGATTGCTGCCAAGGAGTATGCAAGGAGTAGATGTAATACATCTACTGGTCAAGCTTTATTAACAATGCTTAATCCAGAGCTTAGGAAGAAGTATAATCAACCATCAATGACATGGTAAGTCCGTATTTGTATGTACATCTGTGTCTACTTCTTTGTCTGAACAATATGCTCATATCTTGTGTATATCATGTATTCTAATACACCTCACAGGGATGACATATACACAAAGTATGAAACACAAATCATGGAAGAAGAACAAGCTAAAGCAGATGCCGAAGGTAGAACAACTGACGACGAAGATATATTGATGCAAATATACATGCGGATAATAGAAAAGAGTTGTGCAACGAATGCCGCATTTGATGGACTATTTCTCAAGGATGATAATAACAATGAAGAGGGAGATGATGAGCTTATTGCAATATCAAACCAATTAGAAGTAGATATACAATCGATATTACTTGATAAGAAGGAGAATAAACAACTCGTTAAATCGATAAAGAAGGATGAGAAGGAAAAGAAGAAGGTAGAAAAGGAACGTATAAAATCAATAAAGAAGTTTGATAAGTTGAAGAGAAAATTGGAGAAGCGTCGGAGGAAGCAACATGAGCATGATGTTGACGAGGATGATTTGATATGATGGGTGATACTAATAGTAGTATATACTAACCTCTAAACAGTTATACTACTTCTAAAATCTAGCTTAATTCATGCAACAAGGCTTGACAAGTCTACACTTGATCACTTCTCTTTATTCAGAGGTTGATCTGCTCAATGAAGACAAACACTCGAGCACCGACAGAACAAACATCTTTATCACAGAGAGGATGTGGGCCTGTACTTGCAGTAATCCGTTGTCCATTCAAGGTAACAATGTCATCATCATTACATGCCATTAATTGAAAGATACCATGCTTCGATGGTAAGTACTCAATCTTGGCAGCCATTTCACTACATGAACCCTCTGGACCGCCAATATCGCAGTCTACACCATCAATTGACATACCCAACGTTGATGTTGAACTAACGCCAGGTGCCGAGGTGTTACTCAGAGCATCAGAAGGTGGTAAGTACTTATTCTTCTGACCTCCCGTGGCACGTCCCAAAGTGAAGGATGATGATAACATACAAGCGCAAAACGATTTATTTGGTCCGTCCTTGCCATATTCGGTTGTCAGTTTGATTGTGAGGCCGACTTCACTTTGAGTTAGTGATAGTGATTCTTGACAAGTTTTGATAAACTTTTGTACCTCCCAACCAAAATCGATGGAGTTGAGACCAATCAACAGTGCCTTGAGGGGTGGACGTAGTGACGTAGATTCACCCGTTGGAAGGAACGTTTTTGGAATAGAATGATGCTTGACCGATGTATAATTCGAGACATTGCTTAGTAGCTCCTTCTCATCCATTTTGGCAATATCTTTTCTGGTTGCCAATATCAACGCTTTGGATGTACCCTTTGTGCCACTACTTAACATCATTGCACATTCTGTCTTTAGCTTGCTCCATTCCTTTTGTGTGGCAGGTCTCTTCTTACGAGTATGAATCGGTATGTAATCGCCGCCGGAAGCAGTAGCTCGAAGTGAACTTCCCTTGCCAAAAGGAGATGCTTTTACTCCTTCTTTTGTCTTACTTGCGGGGGTAAATGCACTGCTAGCACTTGGACTCTTATCAATAGCAACCTTCATCTTCTTCTTGGTAGGCGATGGAGATGACTCACTCCCTGATTGACCCTGCTGAGCAAATTCCTCAGCAGCTTTGTCGCCTTCCAAGGCAGCCTTCTTGGTGGCCTCCTCTCCATATAAGATCAAATGAGCCCATGCATAGACTGCGGCGGCATCCCATTCCGAATCAAACGTCCCTAAATAGTGATTCTGGCCATTGAACGAGATCTGAGACTGCCATCTATCACTCCCTTTCCTTTGCTGACGACAGACACCTCGATAAGCATAAACATAGCGCTTGGAATCCCCGCCAGTTCGGGGTGTAAAGGTAGGATCTCGTAACAGAGGCTTGACATGTGGTGGTAGATTCTTAATGTCAATAATTGATAAGTCGGGAATGATGAGGTCAGGATCATACCCTCCGTTCTCTTTTGAAGCCTTACCATAGACATTGGCATCATACTTGTTGTGTATGTTTCTCGACCCATCTAGATTATAATTTAAATCGCTCTCGTTAACGAGACCGGCATCAACATTACCTCTTCCTCCTCCGGTTAGTACCTGGTCATACTTCTTGGCTGCCTCCTCGGCAGTGCTAAACAGGAGGATCTCCTTAGTGGCCGAGGCTGACGATACATCCAACACAGGCTTGCCAGCCACCTTGACAAAGAACTTCTTGAATGGTGGCTTAATACCATGTTTTAGTTTCCACACACCGTTATAATTAGCAACAAGATTTGCTTCTTCCGACTCATCACCCCCGGTAGATCTCATCTTCTTCTTTCCTGATCCCGTGCTGTCGTCTTGTTCATCAACTTGAACACTCTGTTCTGTTGGAGAGGCAATACTCACTCTTCGTGGTGCCCTGTTGCAAGTTTTCTCGTGTGTTAGCCTTGCTTGACAAGTGCCGCAATCGAGTCCACAACTACGGCATAACCACTTGCCGGGGGACGAATGGAACGATGCGAGATGGAGCTTTAATCCCTGTTCACTACTGAAACATCTTCCACAACGGATAGCAGGTCGGAAGGCAGACATGCCTACAATAGAACCAGAAGCTCCTGCCGGTGTCATACTTGATGTTGTGACAATCTCCTCACAGACGAAGCCTTTTGCATTAGATGCTTTAACAGCATGTAGGATGGGATCTAATGACATTATACTAATCTCCTTCCGGATGGATGAGAATGGTCGGAACCACGCCACAGCAAACTTTCTTGATTGACTAATCTTTTGAGAATTGATCAACTCATCAAGTCCTTCGTCTTCTTCCACAATGTTTGTCAACGTACTTAGAGGCAATTCAGCATTCAAACCCATTAATGATAGAGCAGTCAAGTCGCTTGGAGTACACGGAGTAGGATACTTCCCGTCAGAATAGATGACAATCATTCGACTTAGCATTGACCTAAAGTATGTCATAGACTTCTTGCAACTAAAGATACGACTCTTTTCCCATTCCGATTCGATTGCTTCGGCAAACTGAGGTGCAAGGAAGGTCAATAATCCCATAACTGGTGCCTTGTACGTCTGACCTCGATACTGAGCGTGAATGTTGGATGCAATGAGGATACGATGCCTTGCCGTGAGGCCGATTGGAGGCTTATTATTACCTCCTCCGTCTCCAACTCGTTCAATGGCGGTTGATCCAGTAACATTACGCTGACTTTTCTTCTCATCTCCTACAGCTACATCCTTACTAAAGTCCCACGGAGTTGAACAACTCTGACTTGCTGCTAGATCAGAGTTGTTCCACAATCCATTACTCCACACCTTGCCAAGTTTACCGGCCGGGTCAGAATGTGAACAACCCAACCAACCCATGCCTTCATCTAATACCACAGCTTGAAAGGGTATCTGACAAAAGTGGGCGTAATCTTCCATCAATACCGAATATGTGGTCAATATCACATGAAATGGAGAGTCGGGTAGACCTCCAAGAGAGGCAAAATGAGAGTCAGACGATGACATTAAGCTCCCAAAGTGCTTGCGTAACTGACGTCGTTGGGCTTTAGATCCTTGGTACGAAAGGGCACGTAGCATTACATCTTTGCCGGCAGAGGAGGAACCGCCAGCCTTCTTGAAAACGCTACCGATTGTACCATCCTCAAGCCGACCAAAGGCTGATGCAAACTGGTCAAAGTCTTCTCCACTCGATGTTACAATCAAGTGAGGTCCATAATTTGAAGATGTCGATGAAGAGGAAGAACATGAGGGTGAGTTTGCCATGTTCTGCAACAAGTTAGCAATCCTCAATGTTCGATTAGTCCACTGCATATCATGAAGAACAGCATGTCCTGCTCCCTTACTCATTATATCCAATAAAGGATCATTCTCCAACTTCCTTACAGGAGATGCGGTACCGGCAGTATTGGAAGGAATACCAACACCGCTACCCAGACTATCCTCAAAACCCGTAGAGGAGGAGCCAGAAGACGTCATAAATGGATTGGGAATAACCAACGGAAGGCCTTGTGCCGATGAAATCTCTCCACTGCCACCACCATGAAGTTTGGAAAGTGCACAATCCATACGAAACATCCTCCGTTGATCACTCTTCCGCACAACACCCCTTGTAGAATCTAATACACGATTACTTAATTGCTTAGCGGCGTGAATTACAATATCCATAGTTTTATTGGTATCTGATATTTTAGGTTGTGCAAACTTTTTTGGTAATGATGTATCATTGAGATTGGCATCTGATACAATCTTGGCAATTTCAATATGGACTGGTGTTACCATTACATCTTTATTGATATCAACTCGAGTAGCAACAGCACTGCCACTATTTGCAGTATCACTATTGTTATAATTTGGATGTAATTCTTGAAAGACAGAAGCAGCAGCGGCACTTAGGACAGTACGTGAAATGTTTGGATTATTCGATATTAGTTTTTCATTCTCTTCGACTTGTTTTGCCAAGGGTGATCGTTTTAATTTACGTGGTTTGGTAGTGGTAGAGGATTTGGAGGATGCATTGGGTGATTTAGTACGCTTCTTGGTTGCGGGTGTGGTAGTGGTGGATGCCTTCTTTGGTGTTGGTTTTAAAGCTGTGGTTGTTGCTGACGCAACAGTATCCTTCTTTTGTTTCTTAGAACTAGACAACACCATATCATCACCATCACCAGATGCAGTTCGTTTCTTGGCCGCAGCAGCGGAGTTTGCCTTTATCAATTCAGTAGCCTTGGCCTTGAACATTTCCCCATCAGCCTGTTTCTTTTTCTTGTCACCACTTCCACCAACACCTTGAACAGGAGATGATCGTGGTGTACCCTTCGGTGTACCCCTAGGCGTATTAGATGACTTACCAGCAGTACCACCAGCACATGGTAAATGAAAGTGTGGTATAGTTGCATCCTTCTTTAAGAAATTGGGAATCTTAACTTTGGATGAAGATATTGTATTTAGTATTGATATACGATTAGTGCGTATTGCTTCCATTGCTAGGGTTAAGGGTGGATCATATGTTGTTAGTTTGTCAGAAGATGTTGATAAAGAAGTTGCTGAAGATGTTGCTTGATGTTCACTAATAGACTGAGTGGGCTGCTCATTAGGTGTGTTACTCTTCTTCTTAACACCGCCCTCTCCCTCAGCTAACAACAAACGTTCTTCACCCCGAACAATTGAATAAGACACGCAGCATCAAATGCCTTCTTAACATATTGTACATCAATCTTTGGTAACTCCTCTTCATTCAAACTAATATCATTCGAATGAGTTGGTAACAACGGACCAAGGATTTGGGTATGTATATCAATTAATGAATTGGCAAAGTCATTATTAGTGTCAGAGGTGGAGTTATTATTGAGTTGTGTTGATTCTATAGCAGTTAAGCCAGATGATGATTGAATAGTTGATGATTCATGTCCGAGGAGTGATGTTAGTGTATCTCTTGCACGCCATGATGCTGCTGCTGACTCTGTGGTATTGGTGTTGTTGGTGTTGGAAGTAGATGTGTTATTTTGTGATGGCCAATCGGTCTCATCTGATATTAGACCCTGTCGCCATTGGAAGTAATTACTGTTAGTATCGGTTTGCTTAGTGTTGTTATTAGGGGATGACATACTGAAGTAGCTATACGATATCTCTGGAGAGAGAATTGGTGGCTTGATGTTTTTTTTGTGCTTGTAACTTTAACCCTCTCCGGTTGCCGTCAATGAATATTGTCCACCCCGAAACTACAATCACTCGAAAGAGCGTTAAAAATTAGTCTAGAACAATGCTTTAATAGTATGTCAGCTGTTGAATTGCAATACCAATTGATCTTTCAATTGCCATTTCTCAATTTCTCGTCAAATTTTTTTTGATGATTGATGAGATTGAAATCGGTATCCTTTGAGATATTGAGAGTTTATATTGCATTGCAGCTATCTGTTTCAGTAAATACTTAAGCATACGATATACCAGACAAGGGTATTTATTGAATTGGTTTGTAATGAACTATTCACAAACTTAGCTCTATCAATTGATAAGGTCCCGTGACGGAGAGTGCAGCGCTGTCGGCGCTGGATCGCGATCGCGAGGTGATTGTTGATTGTACCTATTGTGAGCCGAGATAAGATCTTCTGTTTGAGCTGTATTCTATTAAGTAGTCGGGTATTTCAATAGTCAATTAGGAGTGTTGTACGGTTACTCATTATTAACACATAACGAATTATACTCTCATAATAATTGCAATTTGCAAAGATGATGCACCTTGATAAGAAACAGAAAGTCAAAGACAATAGTGCTACATATAATGAAGAAGAGGTACTATTCAATACCGATACATTATCGAAGATTATATCATATTTACCCTCGGTAGATTTACTAAACTTGGCACTTACCAGTAAACGGTTTGGTATATCGAATATTGATGATGGATTATCTTTAATCGAAAAGAGTGCAAATATCGCAGTACAGGATATTGCAACTAAGGAACAACTAGCAGCACTACCACATTACGAGGGAGAGAATTCATTGGCAGATTATCATTATCTTCAATTGATAAGGGAGCCTCTTACATTTGATCAGCTTATTGGAGCCGCGTATGTAAATAGTGGGGACAAAACATGTGTTATGCAAAGTAACTTGAATGACTGGGGTACTGCATTCAGCAACAATATACTAAGGGCAGGAAAACATTATGCAATATTTGAAGCACGTAGCTCATTGTCTATGTTTTCCGTATTCCCAGGGGTAATGAGGCCAGGTCAAGCAGATCAAGAGGCACGTTCAAATCCCCTTTGTGAGGAGTTCTTCGAACATTTCTCTCGAAGATCGGGTAATGAGGAATACAATAATAATAACAAGGTTCATTGTTGCATGTACACTGCATATAATGGAGAGAGGTGCATTAGTGATTGGACAAGGAGAGGTATTCCTATGAGTGACACCTGGGATGGCTCGGAGAGTACGGCTTCTGGTGATGAAATAGGATTATTACTTGATTTGGATGAGGGTACGTTATCTGTGTATAAGAATGGGCGAAAGCTTGGTGTTATGCAGAGTGGATTAGCAGGTCCATACTGTTGGGTAGTATCAATACATATGGGGGTGCAAGTTACAATCAAACGGGGAACGATACCAAGTTGAGAAGAGATAGACTCATTTTGGGGTATGAAGAAGCGCATTCATGAGCAAACATGGGTATAAGTAATGCCTAAACCAGAAGTGTTGAACATAGATCATAATACTAAAGGGTATCTTCATACTTATACAACTTGGTTAAGAACTGTTGTTGTTAATAGTAGCAGCCACCCCATCGTCGGTCTCTGAAGTAGACGAATTGCTGAACTTGTAGTCTCACTAGAAGGAGTTGGCGATTCAGTATCATCATTCTCATGTACCAAGGCTGGCTCGACAAAGAGCTTAATCCTATTAGCAAGCTCTTCATTCTCGGCAATATGCACTGTCATGTCAGCAAGTGGTTCGGTAAAGTAGTCCACAATATCAGGTGTAGCAATGTATGTTGTTATCGCCTCGTTCACATTCACGAGGAGGATATCTACTTTCTGCCCTGCCTTGATATCGAAAACGGGATTGTCAATGGTAGTACCTTTGAGAAGAGCCGTCGTCATATTACTGCCTGGTATAGGCTCTATCAAATCATCTAATATAGACTCATCCATAAACTCTCCAAAGATCTGATGAGATTGGTAAGGAGTCAACATTCCTTGTG
>Ga0075439_11068_pt1 | contig 13618 bp, 11 predicted proteins | sample MintriSingleCell_FD_74264 | JGI IMG/M metagenome (GOLD analysis project Ga0075439, IMG submission 74264) | Marine eukaryotic communities from Monterey Bay, USA to study complex ecological interactions - Minidiscus trioculatus JGI Plate_4_G5... | ecosystem: Environmental > Aquatic > Marine >... | reverse complement strand
CGGTCCAGTGAGTAATGTTCCGGCGGTATTTCATTAGTATAGAAGTGTTGGTCGCCGTGCCGCCGCCGATAGCCTACTATCATTAAATTCCATGTTGCTCAAAAAAGTGTGAGATTTCTATGGGGAACTTGTGGAACTTACTGGAACTTATTTTAGATACCTGCCCCGCGGTGCCAATTTTTGGAAGTTGCCCACACTCCATAGCTTCTGATTTGTGTGATTCATAATCCATATACTCTTCGTATGAACTACAAGAGTTATAATCTGATCCATAAAAGAGCCTATCATATGTATCATCCGAGAGTGACATGCTTTGTATTTTAGTGCACGTGATATGATCAAAAAATTTGTGCACGTGATATGTTTGTGTGTTAGTGTAGTATACCTAACGCCACATTCTCTGCTCTGCAATAGTATTAACGAGATGTTTTCTTCTTCTTCAATACTCGTGGGGTATCGGTCCAAATAGTGTAAGAAATGGTTATGGCAATAATAAAATCTTAAACCAGATTTGCAACATATTTTCAATTTTCGGCATTTGTCATTTATTTTACACTCCAGTATTTATACAAAAGAATAAGCATAACATACCCCAAACATTACGGTAGTAAATACAAGTGACCATATCAGCTGAAGTGCACAACAACGTGATCACACAACAAGTTTTCAATTGATGGTGGTCCGCTATTTTTCACTTTTCGACCGAGAGAGATAATTTAGGTAGCGTCTTTGCAATTGCTAGGCATGTTTGTCAAAAGAACGGCAACCTTCTACTCATCATCAACGAGGCGTGGACTACATCTTATTGCCCTGAATAATGGCAGGGGATATGAATCGCGGCGGAGGCCTCCTATTACGAGGATACCAACTCAACATTTTAATGATGGATTTTGCAATAACAATGTTCAGATGATAAATATCTCCTCGTCATTCTCCTCTATACCATCATATGATACATCTTCGCCGTCATCGTCATCATCTAAATCATTAAAAAAGGTAATACGACCGTTCCTACGAGCATGCCATCCAGATGTGTTGAGTTCTTCTCAAGTTCATATTGATGATGGTAGTATAAGTAGTAGACGAAAGCAACATCCACTATCACAACAAGCAAAAGATAAAAACTTAAAGGCAGTACAAACACTGAATGGTCTTATTGATGTATTAGATGATTTAATTAGTCGATGTACCCCGGCTTCATATCAACAATCTAGACATGATACTACTACGAAGAAATCAGCTGCATCACTACCTGAATTAAACTCTCGATATGAGATTGAATTTATACTGCCACCAACTACTACTACCAATACAGCCGATGATAATGATAAACCAATAAAACGAAAGCATAGAGATAAATTGGCATTAACATTACGTTCAATAACTATTTCATTCCCTGACACTTTAAGAAGTAATGTTAGACAATATGCATTAAATACCTATCCTGAAGAGGAGGCATATCAAACTGCTCAACAATTGAAAGATCATGCAATGTCAGAACTATTACGTTTGTTAACTATTGCTGGTATGTCTGTACCTGTGGATGTAATCAATGACCAGCGTCAACAAGGTGGAGATCATGGACAAGGTGATCAGCGCAAACAAAAGGGTCAATGGACATTATCTGATCACTTTCTACATGAATTGGGCATCGTTCCTAGTACAGAAGATGTACAAGAGACTCCATCACAGGCATTCTTTGGTAGGACACAATCTCGTCCAACATCGCCTCATTTACGCCAGTCTACAGCACCACCAACCTACTCTCATCCACAGTTACAACAACAACGTGAAGCTTTCATGCAATCATTTCAAAAAGTGTCACACAAATTTGAAAATGATTATGATCAAGCATTCTTAGATGCACAGGCTGATCATACAACAACAAGATTAAACTTATATAATGAGAATACAGTCGAGGGTAGGGAACGGAGGGAACAACTTGTTAGTACAATCTGTGGAGGTGTGCGGATATGGCGTGCCAAGATTGATGATAAAGATGCTGATCAGGATTTAGAAGATGAAGTACCAGAGGGATTAGACGTGGTTGCACAACTTATTGCAATACGTCGATTATCTCTTATATTATATGATAACTTTGATTATCTCAAAATGGAAAAGATGGGACGAATGTATGAACAACTGACCATTGTATTGACTCCTCCACGAAATAATTTGACAAGTCGTCGTAAACCACAAAAGATGTTACGAGAAGATGGAACACGAATACATCCAGGACGAAAGTTGAACAAGTGGGAAAGGAATAAGAAGAAACGTGATCGATTACAGAATCTAGGAAGTCGTGGTAGGATGCGGTATATTGCAGAAAAGTACCTTGGTAAGAAGAATGATGATGACACTGAAGAAGGTGATGAAGAAGAAAAGAAGCCATCATACCAATTTGAATCAGGATTCCGCTTCTCATATGGTACTCAGTCTGATCAAGGAATTGGTAAAGTAACAGCGTACATTCCTGTTGACTTTCGAGATGGCGAACTAGTGCGGCAGATGTATACTCATTTGTATGATTACTTTGACAATTGCTGTGGCAAGGTTGGCTGGTTATCGTACGGTGCGGATGGGAATATCAAGGCGAATATGGAAGAAGATGATGCCTACACTAGTGGTATGATGAGGCAGGAAAGTAGCAATTAGAGGGTGACAGTTAAGGTTAATAAATCCTCTTCCTAAATAATATATACCTAACTCCCTACTCGTTTCCTCACTCAATCTATTCTTCAAGAGTGACTTCTTCACCCCAAACCTCATTCAATTCTCCTTTTGACCATGCCATCAAAGATACGGCAATCAACATGCTTGGGGTTAGGAACACAAGTGCCGGCAATCCCCCTCTACCTAACAGGTTGAAGCTTCCGACAATTTCAGTTAGGAATGACCCGATTACATAACCGCCAATAGCAGTCACTGTATATGAGTAGTCATTAGAAGCTAGTCCATCCTCGCTGTCGTTATTTTGGGGTTGGTTGGAGTTATCGGCAACTATACCCCATGTAACAAGTGAAGACGGAAAGACCACATCTCCTAAACCCAAGGCGTCGGTTACCTTTGAGTTTTGGCCTACAATCACTTCTAAAAGACCAGGCTGCCAGCCGCCTGACGAAAGCTTATCTCGTGCAACCGTCTCCATCACTGATTGAGCTGATGTAATAGTTTCTGCGGCATTAGCCACCGTGCCAAAAGTTGATATAGCATCAAAAAGAGTAAGGCCGATCAATGCCAAGGCCACCGTTTGGATTGATTTTGACGATGACGAAGTTGGCATGAGAAAAGGAGACAGTGCCCGAGCAACAGTAGCTCCTAAAGCAATGTTGACCCCATTCTGTAATGGCCAAAGATCCGTATTATTCAGGTTCGGATAGTAAGTTGCACCATATGCTAACAAGACATACGCCAATGCCAAAACATTACCGACACATAAAAGAGGTGCTGTGCTTGTTGTCGAACCAGAATCCTGTTGTTTGTCACTGCTTGGAAGTAACCAACGAAACTCTGCCGCTGTGAAGAGTAGACAAATTGCCGCACTTGGTAGTGAGGACAGGTAGGACGATGACGAAAGTAGATCTTGAAACGAACCATTGGAGGTAGATTCTTCAACAGATGGTGTAATGACGGTGAGGAGGTAGGAAAAGGCAAGACTTGCTCCTAACACCAATGGTAAAACCAGTGCTAACTTGGTACTGACGTTGGATACATCATCATCAACCAATGTGGCAAATAGTTGGTCATCATCACTTTTCTTTTCATCTCCTTCTTCGCTACTAGTTGAGCCAAAGGAAGTCTTTCCTTTTAGAATCTCTTCTGTAAGCTTGTCTAAATGATCACCGGGTCCGCTAAATCTACCATTTCTAATTGCCAAAACACCATTTGATGCTCTCCACCCAGCATACAATGTTGCTAATGTAGCCAAGAAGTACAACATCAATCGTTTTGATAATAATAGTACAAATAACTTTTGCATAGACTCATTGTAAATGTCTTGAACTGAAAGATATTCCAATGAATCAGTAGGTGTGGTGGGTAATAAAGATGCTGCAGCCAAATTGAATTTTCCTTTGACGGCAAGGTATTGATCATTTAATGTTGATAATACCGCAGAGGGGATGAAGGGTATTACTGTATACATTGCAAGTGGAAGTAGGAACAGTTGTTGTTCCTCATTATTTGTCGTCGTCTTCTTTGGTTGCAGCATCAGATTGTTGCTAGTTCGAATTCTCTTTGGAGATAGTGACGAGATAGTTGTAGTCTTATATTTACTCCAATGAAAGGTTGGCACAAAACACGAAGTCTTTGTTTGTGACATTAGACACGATGAGTATCCACTGCTACCAGCTGGTAACAACCAATGAAACTTAAATCTTTCCCCTTGCTCTTTGGAAGAGAGATAATTACATCTAAATGGAGAAGGCATGCGTGTTGGATGCATAGTTGCAACTTGCTCATAATTTGTTGGTTGCATGGATGGTGCTTGTGAAACAGAGGACATCATATGAATATCCCCAACTTCTTCTTCTACTGTATGCTGCTCGATTGTTGTTTTTGTTGATAGTGCCTCATGATTGCCTGATGGCATTGATGTTGGCATACTAACAGATGCCCCAATACTAACCACAAATAAAGACATGAACATCAATATTAAGTGCGTCATGATTATTGTTTGTTGCTCTTTAAATTTGTGCTAGTAACTTGTTCTGATATCTTATTATAAGTGGTGTTAATGTTAATGATATAGTATACCAAGTAATACCAATAACAGCAATGAGTAATGCAAGTGGAAAGACTGATTGTGCAAAGATATGTGGTTCTCTATCCACAAGGAAGAAGTAGATAGGAAAGGCAATGTATGCCGCAAGTATAAGTCCTGTGTGCATATATCATATGAATTATTGTTAGAATACATAAAATATATAAAAGAATTGCAATCCTCCATGAATATACTACAAACTTACCCTGAGTACAAGTGAGAATGTCACGCAATGTACTTCGACGTTTCGATATTATGGTATTAATGATAAATATAATGACTGGAAAGACACTGACGGTAATGGCAAATGATATTATAATGACAGATGGATTTATTTCTTCATTAGGCATGATTCTTCCCTCTCTTCTCCTCTTGCTCCCCTATATTGTTGTCCAATTGCCACCATTATCAGCTGTTTATGCCCTCACAAAAAAATTATGAGAGTGTGTGAGTTGTGAGATCTCATCGCCATATTCAGTACATAGAATTATGGTATCCGATTATGAGAGTATGATGATGTACTACTCAATGTAACCTCTTCCATCTCTTTAGTGTCTATGGTATAAGTCAATGCAATACCGGTACATGATTGGCTGGGAAAGCTCTGCATTTCAATCCTCTTCGGTAGAAAGTAGAAAATTGATGGTATGGTGTTAGTCGATGGTTTAGACTAATTTAGAGTACCTAGCTAGATTTCGATTAAGGATTTGATCATTCTATCACCAATATACCATGTATTTCTGCTTACTGCATCGAAGACAAATACCCTTGTCCTTCTTTCGTTTGCATTCCAAACGTTGCTTACCCTTCATTAGTGTTGAACACTCTTCACAGCATCTTTTATCACCAAGTGTACCATCATCTTCGCAAATTTTGCAGCTAAACATCTTAGTCTTAGCACAACGTCTGCAGTATCTTCGTTTGCAACAAGGGCAGGAATCGTAATTATCCTCCTGCTCCATATATGACCAAGACGATTGATAAGGACAACTAAGTTCACAAAACTCTCTTAGGCAGCTGTAACATGAATTGCTATTCTCACAGCTCTGTCGACATTTTGAGCTTGAACATTTAACATCTTGGTTATCTTTCTTGAATCGTATAAACCTCCGTGCTAGGTCACCAATGGCCTCTGATGCTCTTCCATTGTCCCAGTTTGGAGGAAGTTGTAGGTACCTTAATGAACAGCCAGGTTGGGATATAATATCATGTAGAATGGGGAGTATTTGTTCTTCAGAGAGCTTGAAGACTAACTTTGTGTCGCTGTATTTGGTTCCATCCCCCCATTGATCTTCAGCAGTAGGCTTGACAAGAACTAAATCCATTCGTTTTATGACAGTTGAAGTCCTTATGGGTGCAAGTCCATGGCCTAGAATAGATGTACACCCTGTCATCTTGATAGACTTGAGTTTGTTTTTGGCATCGATATACTTTAGAATAGTACTGATATGTTCATCATTTAATTTCATGGTGAGATTTCTTCCAAGCTCTTCAAAATCAAGAGTTTCCCAATATTGTTCATCTTCCTGTTCTGGTGCTGATAATATAGCTTTACTTGCTGTTGATTCATGCCCATTATTACCAAATAATGCTACTGCAAGTAGTACACGTGATATCTTTGGCAGATAGCTTGCCACTAAAGTAATGTTCGGGAGATTAGTTAAAACCATTGGTCCACAACATCGACGTTCATTTATGCCTTCCTGTGCCGGACCACATACCATACATGTTTGTATATTATTGCTTCGTTTGCATTTACTGTAATGGCTGAGTAAAACTCGTGCACTGCGGCAAAATGGATAAGTACATTCTACATCTTTGCAGCCGCTCTGAATATGTTTCCATACAAGTTTCATTTGCCAACATTGTGATGATAGTGGACATTGATTGTCGGTATATGGACACTTTACTGCGTGACATAAAAGCATTAACAAGCGCTGCTGCTGATTAATATTATGTGGTTGTTGTTGTTGTTGCTGCTGCTGCTGCTGCTGTTGTGTAGGTGTACCTTGAGTATTTTGTTTCTTCTTTATATGTGCACCTCTAGAGGGTGATGAATCACTATCGCCGCCACCAGTGATGGACGTGCTCGTCTTCGTTTTGTTATCATTACGATGTGGGGAGTGAGCGAGGAGGAGGTGCGTGGTGGCTCTGTACTGTTGAGGGGGTTCATATTGCTAAAATGTTCTCTATGTATTGCTAGTATGATAAAGATATGATACTATATCAGTCTATTTATGAGTGCATATCTGCAATGTGTATTGTTGTGTTTGGATTGTTTGTATTATCCACCACATGCATACTAATAATAACACCACCACCCACAATAACTGAACTCTCAACTCTCAACCTCATAGTTTTTCAAGTCGGTATCCTTTATAAAAGCAGTAGAGTTAGGACTTAATACGATATTTGAAGTGTTTGGTGTCTAATAAGTCGATGCAATACCCCATGTTCTCCTTCCTATTCATCATTCTATACACATCATTAGTAACTGGGAAAGGTTCTGCATTCCAATCCTCTCAGACGGTGGCGGCAGCAACAAGAGTACACTCATCAACAACAATTTCAAGTAATGATGATGATAATGCATCTTCATTAGCAACTAAGTGTTGGGGAAAGTACGATACGGCGATATCAACGGTAATGACAGACTGAGCAATAGGAATGATGAGGTGGCCGCTAAGAACAATGGATGGCTAGGATGCACCAATTATGGTCTCATAATTACTATTTAATCTACGATTTAGATATATTATCGTGCATATTGGATCATTAGTTTAGTTAGTAGCTTTTCCTTTATAAGGAGGTTCTCTGTCAAGGTGACGGTAGCTATTTGATGAATCGACATTGCTTCAACATTAAATAGTAATTAGCCAGTGAGTAGTATGAGCAGCAGATGTCTTGTGTGGACGCCGACGAAGATGGAGGCAGAGCAGGACGTCGGCTGTGATAAGGCTCGCGCCTCAGCGGCTGTCATGGCATGGCGGCGGCTGTATGATCGCGGGAGAGATAACAATTATAATAGAAATGACAATGACAAAAGCACAATCAGAAGTACACATGTTACCGACGTAGAGCACTGCATGTCGGGCATGGCAAGTAACAACAACAAAATAGAAATGAAGATCAACGTAGTAACATCAGGAGGAAGTATGGTTAATACTGATGACAATAATAATGATTATGGTATTGCAATTGCAGCAACAGCATTGCAATCGAGAGGAAGGGCAGTTCATAATGATGATGCCGAGGTTGTGGATTTTACAGCAGCGGTTGATCAAGGAACGAACGGATACAGTGGCGGAACAACAGTTTTAGAAGATGTGGCATTAATCAAGAACAGTAGTATATTGTGCCGAGGAGGAAGTGTTGATGTGGCAGGAGGTGAGCAGCAGCAACTAGCTAACACGTATGTTGTGTTATCTAACGGCGAGGCCAACCAATTGCAACATCAACAAGTGAAACCATCATCCCTCAATAATGGAGAAGATTATGACCACGACAATTCTAATCAGGGGGTCAATAATGATAGCAATGGATACGAAGGCAGCACGGATTTTGTGGTAGCCGAAGTAGCAGAACTAGAGATTAATGATTCGAAGAGACTGGTCGGTAATAGTGTATTGGATTGGTTGATAGGGACGGGGGTACTCATCCTCCAGGAGTATACTTTGAGAAGCACCTCACATGATGGTATATTATCATGTCCCAGAAACAACACCTCGCTAAATCACAGGAGTGCGATGGGGTCAGATTATCCGGTCGGCACAAAGGATCTATATCTTTGCCTTGACCGCAGGAGTGTAGTACTGGATCCCACCTTGCTGATTCACAGGAGTGTGATAGCAGAAGAACAAGACAGTAACAAAACAGAGAGAATCAAGACGTCCCTCAAGAATCTAGATCACAGGAGTGTGATAGTAGAAGGACAAGACAGTAGCAGAACAGAGAGAATCAAGACGTCCCTCAAGAATCTAGTAGAACACAGGAGTGTGATAGTAGAAGGACGAGACAGTAGCAGAACAGAGAGAATCAAGACGTCCCTCAAGAATCTAGAGAAGATGATTGATTGTACGGATGATACACAGAGAGTAGGAGTAGTAGCCACGTATGTTGTGACTACTATGAATGCTGGATGTAGTAAGACAACCCCCAAGAGTCAAGAGAAGATGATGGGAAGTGTAGACAACGCGCTGAGTGTGGGAGCCACGTATATTGTGACTGCTACCATGGGTGTTGGATATGATGAATATGAGGATACGAAGATAGAGGAACAAGAAGAGGAAGCGCCTGCGGCAGCCGAGGAAGTAGCCATGTATATTGTGACTACCGATGCTGATGCCACGGGTTCCAATGATCAACAAGATACGAATAAACAGCGAAGGGAAGCGCCAGTAGATGTAGAAGTAGCCACGTGCATTGTGACTAACAATACCGACGCTGGGTGTACCAGGAACAAGATAGATAATCAGCAAGAGACCAGAGAAGAAATTGAAGAAGAGATAGATGTAGAAGGAGCCACGTATATTGTGACTACTGATACTGAAAGTGAAGAAGACAGTGAAGAGGATACCAAAGAGACAGTAGACGTAGATGAAGCCACGTATATTGTGACTTCAGGTTCTGATATAGAATGCTCGGAAAAGGAGATAGAAGAATATAAAGAAGATGCATCGACAGGTGTAGGAGACACGTACATTGTGACTGCCGATACTGATGTTAAACATGTAGAGAGTAGACAGGAAGAGATAGAATTGGAAGATGACCTGCCAGGCAATGAAGGAGCCGCGTATATTGTGACTGCCGGAAGTGTCTGGAATGTTAATAAGAACAATAGTAGATATGGAAGTGGAAGTAAGTTCTCATTGCGTATTTTGCAATCGAGAGCAAACTTTGTGAACATGGGTTGGACATTCATGTTAGAGTTGGTTTTGAAGATAGCTTTAGAGTTTGGGTTGACTTTAGGTGTACTTTGGCAAATGGCAGGAGTGTGGTTCGATTGGACATGGATTTATGTCTCATCACGGTCACGCTTTAGCATAGATGCCACAGATTATCCGGTCGGCTCAAAGGATCTACATCTTTGGATTGACCGCAGGAGTGTGTTGGGGAAAGTACGATACGGCGATATCAACGGTAATGACAGACTGAGCAATAGGAATGATGAGGTGGCCGCTAAGAACAATGGATGGCTAGGATGCACCAATTATGGTCTCATAATTACTATTTAATCTACGATTTAGATATATTATCGTGCATATTGGATCATTAGTTTAGTTAGTAGCTTTTCCTTTATAAGGAGGTTCTCTGTCAAGGTGACGGTAGCTATTTGATGAATCGACATTGCTTCAACACTAAGGTCTACTTTGATATTGCAATATCAACACCTAAAGAAGAGATAACATTAGGAAGACTAACCTTCAATCTTACACCGTCAACACATCCATGCTATCTACCTCTTCATATATCAAATTTAGTATCATTAGCAGAAAGCAAACGAAAGTCTATCGATTCTAAAGCAACATATGAAGGATGTACATTTCAATACTCACCGGCAGCAATAGAAGATGGCTCATTTAGATATAAATGGGGACATGTTATGATAGGGAATGGAAGAAATGCAATACAAACCAAATTAGTATCGGGTAAAGAATTGGGTTGGGACGAACCCTTCAGTGATCCACAGAGAGTTAAAGAAAGCTCACATTCATCCTTTGGTGGAGTATACTATGGACAGAGTTATGAAGAGATTGTAGAACTGCTTGCAAAGGATGGACAAGATGTAGTTGTTGTACTTACAGTACCGATACAAGGTCCCGGGGCAGGCACATCTAAATTTAGTATCGTTCGAGTGTCAGAATCTCCACAAGAATGGGGTGAAAGATTGTTGCATAATAGTGCAATAGTTGGTTATCTAGACTGTAGCGCTCCAGCAGATAGTACATCTAGAGATGATGATGATTTAGAAGAAGGGCCCACTGCTTTAGATGTTTTACAAGCAATGGCCAGGCAGAAAATGGGCCCCCCAAAGATTGTTTCCAGCGGTGTTATATAGTACGAGATGCCACGAGGTTAATGGGAATGTCTTACATTAAAGGAACATTCAACAGACAAAGAGGCATTTAAGTTTTAATGATAATTGTTAATATGATAATTCTGTAGACTAGACTTCCCCGATTATTTACTTTCTGATACATTTGTGAGGTGTGGTACATCTCTCCCTTTATCCCTTTCTTCTTCCTTCATTAATCCCAAGAAGTTGCACTAGCCATTCTTTATGTTTGTTTGTCTATATCATACCCACAAATAATACCAAGCGACATACAGCACTAACTCCTTCTTAACACTTGCAACACACCTAATCCTTCTTAATTAACAGAAAGAGTCTCATATCAGGCAATATACTACTCAAATGTCGTTGATCACCCGTCAACCGACATAACAATCCGCCAAAACTAACAGCAATAACAACTACACCATCCTTCTTATATGAAATATCAAATACACGTCCATGCATAACATATTCATAATTATCAGCCAATGTTGCATCATTCTTTGAACTCATTGCCGGATTATAACTGGTATGATCATCTGGACTACCATCTAAGTTTAATGTTGATGCTAATACTAATGTCATCTTCTCTCCTTCTAATAGGCTGTATATTTGGCAATTATAATCGAGGAGTAAATCACATTCGAATGTTGTACCTGTGGCTGATAGACGATTCACTCTCTCAAATTTCTTGCCCTCGGGGTTTAATGTTGTTATTTCAAATATATCCTCAAAGAGGGTTACACGGGCTGATGTTGCAGTGGCCATTATTATTAATTATTTGATTATCGTATTGTATTGGTATCACTTCTGTTAGTATTACCTCTTATCTTCACCTACAATATTTTTTGGCACTCTTCAATTGTCGTCTTGTCTGTGTGATACTTAACTACGATCGCCCACGCCCAAAACAGACGATAAACAACACAAAAGGAGATAAAAGATATGTTAATTGGATAATGGAAACGGGTAGGAGGTGATAATATAATATATCGGCCTTCGATATGATGTTATATTGAATGATTTTGTGGTTTGAAGCTCACTGCGTGGGCTAGCCCTCGAGGGGGAGGTGCCCGCTGCCCGACCTTAAAATAGCTAGCTTGCTAATAGAGTTTGGTGTAGATAGTAGGTAGGTATTCAACATATAACTAACAGTAAACATTGAAATATACAGACTAAACAGTTAGTAGTATATAATTTGGTATCATTAAAAGATTATTACAAACAAACGATAACATTAAATAATAATAAAGGTATAAACAAACACCAAACAAGTGCACCGAAACTTGAACTGTCAACAAATTGGTGTTATTATTATGCAAACTAAGTTTATTGATATTGTATCGCGCTATCTATTTTTTGTTGTGATACCATATTTAATAGCTTGTCGTGTAGAAAAGTTTGTCTTTAGCCGCTTGAGTTTAGAAACAAAGCAAAGGCTACGTGCAAAAAATAAACGATTATTCCCTGAGCTTGATGATATATCAGAAGAAACTAAAGAAGATTTAAGTACAAGCACAGACTAAACAGTTTCGAGTAGTAGTCTAAAATCAATTTGGTACCAATTATCAATCATTAGAAGCAGAATATACTCATACTCACATAACAAAAAAACATCAAAGTCTAAACAAGTGCACCGAAAATGAGCGAGAATAATAATATTATGTCTATGTGTGCTAATTGTGGCAAGGGTGAGGAGGAAAGTCATAAACTCAAAACATGCACCGCCTGTAAGATGGTGAAATACTGCAGTGCAGTTTGCCAGAAAGCACATCGCCCTATGCATAAGAAAGCTTGTAAGAAACGTGCAGCGGAATTATATGATGAACAATTGTTTAAAGAGATAGAACTGGATGACTGTCCACTCTGCTTCTTACCTATGCCCTATGGAGACCAAACAACTTTTATGTCATGTTGTGGGAAACGTATCTGTGATGGTTGCATTTATGCGGTTGAAAATAGTGGAGGAAGGTCAGATTTGTGTGCGTTTTGTCGGATACCTGCAACAAACACATCTATAGAATATACTGCACAAGTTAAGAAACTCATGAAGAAAGGCAATGGTGAGGCACATATCAAGCTTGCTTCCGATTACGCTGATGGAAATGTTGTTGCACAAGATTGGAATAGAGCACATGAGTTATATCTCAAGGCTGGGGAACTCGGATGTGCTACAGGATATTTCAACATGGGAAATTGCTACAACACTGAACGGGGAGTAGAGAGGGATTTGAAAAAAGCTAAACACTACTGGGAACTAGCGGCAATGAAAGGGCATGTAGTTGCAAGGCACAATCTTGCTGTTATAGAGGATACAGCAGGTAATCGTCATCGAGCTTACAAACACTTTGTTCTTGCGGCAAAGGCTGGTAACAAAGATTCTTTAGATGAAGTTCGGCAAGGTTTTATGAAGGGGAGAATCTCAAAGGAAGAGTATGCAAATTCTCTTCGGTCCTATCAAAATACTCAGAATGAAATGAAAAGTGATACAAGGGACAAGGCTGCAGAGATTCGAGAGCGTTTCGGTGGTGGTGCATGAGTAAGTGTGAGGAACATAAAGTCTGATTGCGGCAATGGATGTGAGGGTATTTTTTATAGTGTCAAAACTAACAGATAATACTATTTTACAGAGTGAAATGTTCACTTCATCATCTTCTTCTTCAACCCTCTGACTTTACATATATAAGAACATATCCATTAAATTGGACTTGCAACATCCGTATTTCGTCTAAAGCCAGGGATTCTCAACCTTCCCAAGACTCTTGCAATTCTCATTCGAAGTAACTTCCATACACTCTTAG
>Ga0075439_15834_pt1 | contig 13639 bp, 18 predicted proteins | sample MintriSingleCell_FD_74264 | JGI IMG/M metagenome (GOLD analysis project Ga0075439, IMG submission 74264) | Marine eukaryotic communities from Monterey Bay, USA to study complex ecological interactions - Minidiscus trioculatus JGI Plate_4_G5... | ecosystem: Environmental > Aquatic > Marine >... | reverse complement strand
TCTTCGTTGCTTTGCCATCACCATTCACAGTTTGAAATCGATAGCATTGGTTGCCATAAATATTGATCAGCCACCGCCGATATACCCATTGATATATTGCAATATAAAATACAGCCATGAAATTACTACTAAATTTACTCCTATCCGCCGTCTCAACATCGGCCTATCTCTCATCATCTCCAACCTTCTTGGTGCACCGACAACATCATACCATCAATCAACCTTCTCGTCATTATACTAGTTTATACTACAAGGAACCGGGCTCCTCTGGAGGTACAGACGGTACCGATAATAGTGCTAATGTATGGTCGGTATTAGCAAACACTGAAAAATGGATCTCTGTAAGTTATTTGTACATATGGATGTGTGTCATATTTTCATGACACATCATGTGTGCACATCTTGTGTTCATATTATTGAAACTTTATATTATATATCTTGAGTATATCACTAATATTCTATGTATTTATGTTCTCTACCGATATACGCCTATTAGGATACACTAGACAAATCCAACAAAGCTGCGAATGCACGTCGTGATGCTGCAAAACTCGAAGAAGAACAGCAAAAGCAACAAAAACAGATGGAAGATGAATTAGAACAAAAGATTAATATGCACTTTGCCGATCCAAAGCAATCACCTAATAACAATGAGAAGAAGAAGCTATCATTATCACAAGCAAAAGATAATCCATATGTTAGAAAAGAAGTTTCATATGTATGTGAGGTTGGTACAGATTTACCTAGTGTAGTTGGGGGTATATTTCGGAGGGTTAAGGAAGCAAGAGAATTGGGTGAGGCTCATGGACGTGATGTTGAGGCTAGATTGGGTGAGTGGTGTATGGTTTTATGTGTATAGACTTTTGTGACATATGATGATGTATACTTTTTTGTTCTATTTTACTATGGTTATTCTATGTTGGTCATCCATATACATACTAACTTTATACTCTGTATACATTTCTATTTATTCTACAAACACAGGAGATAGTCCTTCTTCGTCACAACCAACAACAATGAGACAAACGAATGTAGTTGTTATTCCAAATGCTAATGAATTGCAAAGTTTTCAGAACTTTGATAAACTAGTGATGGCAATTAATCAGGCACGTAGATCTGCTAGGGACTTTGTATTGAAGAAGAAAGATGATGATGTGGATGATGATGGTAAAGAATGGACGTGAGTGTTTATGTGTGTATGTGTGTGTGTTCATATCATGTGTTCTATAGAATGATTGGCTGTCGTTTTCTTGACACACATCTTGTGCACCCTCTCATTTATCTTTCTATACTTATCTTTATCCCATACCACCAAACAACAACCGTTGCACCATCTAATCTCATCTTTCATGATTATCCCACACTCACCCGCACAAACACGCCAGTGTATCCATCAACTGTGCTCATCTTCATCCACAATACGGTATGCAAACTCCCGAGGATCAACTAGCCAAACTCAAACGTGAAGAGGAAGAGGGAGAAGTAGATGTGAACATGCAGGATTATAAAAAACGACGAGACGAGGCACGTAGGTCACCTTATCCTAGTGTTATTGTGGAGGTTCAGAGTACTCCACCTCCCGACTTTGGCACCCGAAGAGATGAGGCAGCAATGATGGAGGCTGCCGCTGCTGATATGATGGGAGCCAAGATGTCGGATAATAGTGATGGAGATGTAACGAGTGAGGATGTAAAGAAGTTAGAAGCACTATTTGGTCTTAGTGCTGCTAAGAAGTCTACCAAGCCTGATGATCCGTTTTATGATGCATTGGGAGAAGTAAGACTTTTCATGATACTTATCCTATTGCCTTTACCAACAAAGCTCATCTCTAATCTCCCATTCACTGTCAAACCTTAGGCATTTGGAAACAAGCAAGTCATTTCCCAAACGCCACTCCAACAGGCTCAGAATTGGGTACTACAGAATGATCCAGCCTTCAATGAAGAAACATCTACATTTACCAAATCAGATACTCGTCATGTCGATTCAGCATATGAGTATATCTTCAATACCATTGCCATGCTCAATGCTGTTGACGAGAATACCACTGCACCTAATGACAAGCCCAAGCGTGGACAAAAGAGTTATGTAGTATTGCCCAACTTCCTACCCACATCGGCAACAAGCTTTGATAGATTTGCAGGTCAAGTATCTAATATCCTTCGTGTCATGCCTAGTATGTCAGAGAAGGCGATGTTATCAACCTTCCATCCTGAGCATGTCGTTGGAAGTACTCAATCCCCAGTTCCGGTGCTTGTAATTACATGGAAATGAGGTCTGAAGTTGTGTATTGATAGTTTGGGTTTGAAAGAAGTTGGAGAGGTTAGAGAATGATTCAGAGTGGGGAAGGAAATGTACATATACCCGGCCATCTTCTGAGTACTTTTGTATGTGTTTTGTTGTATTGTATGTTCATGTTGGTTGCACATAGCGTAAGTTACCAAGATTAAATGATAGTAGTGTTAAATCAACAAATTCTATATACATTCACATTACTCAAATCGATATTAGAAGAGATGCAACTTGAGACGTGCATGATCTTGAATGCATGAAAATAAGCAGGGATATTGATCTTGATCTAGTAATAGCAAGAAGCAATATGGCTTGTTGCAAGAAGAAGGTGTCGTGTGTGAACACAGTTGTTATATGCAAGCTCGTTCTCATAACTTGAGTTAGAGTAGACTGGTTTGTTGGTCAGTGAATAAGATGACACATTGCCAGAAGACACCACTGATTCAAATGGAGAATCATTTGCCAATGTCGCCTCCACCGCCTCCAATCTCTCGGAGTCTCTGTGTTCAAGCTCACGGCCATATCGACAGTCCACTTGTACAAGATGATCATTCTAGCCTTCCTTTGCTTTCACTATCACCGAATGAAGTACTAGAGTGTGATGATACTCAATCTCAAGCTCCGTTCACTCCGAGGTCGAGAAGTCTGGATCCACATCTCGGCTATCCCCAAACAAGCAAGTTATCATCTCGTGAGGCCGTGGCAAACAAACACATACCTTCGTTTTTACCGATTAGACTATCGGTACTAGCATACAAGAAGTCAAGAAACAATAGACCAAGTTTACTAGACTTTGAGGACCAAGCCATTGACTTTCTACTCCAAAGTAGGGCAACAAAGATTGCTCTAAGTCCTCGACCCCGAGTACTTATCATGCCTGAAGCTACAGCAGAAATAGAAACGGAGCAGCAGCCAACAATAGAGAAGGATGTCACTGAGTTTGTACCACCTTTACCATTCATTGATAGCCGAATCTTTCAACGTGCCGCTCGTTCAGCATGAAAGGATACTCTAATAGAAGATACACTTAATGGTACTGATGAGACTGACTTTTCCTCATTCAACATATGAATATGTGTATATATTGAACGAGATTGTAGAATAGAAAAGAAAGAGAGCATATTGTAGAGTATAGTCAAGCAAAGTATCGATAACACTTCTATCATCCTAGTATTTTAATTAGCACATCTACCTCATATCAAAGTGTACCATCCTCTCTACCCATCCCCCAAGCATACAGGATACCTAAATCCCCACATCTACACAATATAATAGCATCTCTGATCATTATAAGAACATACCCACCAATAAAGTCGTACCATAAACACCAATAGAATAGATATTGCCAAAAGCAGAAGAGGAGGAGGAGGAAGAAGCTCCGCCACTCATTCCCTCCGTTTCACTTTTGGAGGCGTCATCTTCAGTATCACTATCAATATATCAGGTGCATTCCCAGCAGCACAAAGGTAATCGAATTTAATTTGTCCATCAGTGACGGGGTCAATCGCCCCCATGGTGTAGTTTTGTTCAGCATTTTGCTGTAAAATGGCATCATTTGCCTGCTTTGCTCCCTCATCAGTGTCATAAATATTCATGAACATACTTGTGCTGTTGTCATTTGACACGGAAGCAAGGAGCAAACGATAACCAGGGATCGTCTCGAAGAAGTTACTCCAATCAACCATAGCAGTCGTTGCATCTTGATTATAAAGATTAAGGTTGGAATATTCATTTTGCCTGGTAGCCAGATATTCACCGACCGAACTAGTAGTAACACATTCCGGTGAGCTGTAAAACGTTCCAACGATTGTATCTTCCGTAAACGTGTTTGGATAGATTTTACCATTAAGACTACCCTCCTCAACAAAAGTCTTGGCTGCTTCCTGTGCACCATGAGCATTCTCTTCAGTATCGAAGATGTTCATAAAGAATACTGTTGATGAGTTCCCAGTAAGGGCTGCGGTGTATCTGTAGAATCCATCCATTTTTGTCACGACGGGGGCAAATCCATTGTTGAATGCATCAATAACTTCCTCATCTGTTGTTCCAGGCATGATGTTCCACAGTCTAGTGACAAGATATCCTGTGCTTGGTTGACAATCTCCACATGTAGAGGAGGCGTCGACGAAAAAATGGGCATTAGCAGTGATTGCAATTGCAATAGCGGTGGCGTGAGTAAGCTTCATCTTCTTTGTCTTCGTGGTATATTGTTTGCCATATTGTCTATCTACTCTCAATCTCAACAAGAAGATGCTGTTGACGCTGCTAACATAGCTGCACGCCGCCTTTCTCGACAATCCCTCGACATAGTACATAGACGCGTCGCTTCACATATTTTACATCATCGGTATCTTTTTTTAAAGAAGATCTTTACAACTTAGATAGACTTTGTTCAGTAACCATATAGCCTTTTGATGAACCTGTCTACCTCTACATGCATCCATCATATCTACCCATCATCTGCTTGAGTTGTTATTGCACATAGCACGCTACGCATTCGCTATCGTAGGCTAGCTCTCTCTGTGCACTTTTACAATCTTGGCGGTATCCTTTTTGGCGAATTCATTCACAATATTTTTGATGGTCTTGTAAAGCTCCATCCAATGCTGCTCATGAACTCACCCACCAATACCATCGGTATTGTATGAAGTGCCCTCTCCCGTGTTGATTTGGTTTGTAGTGTTGCAAGATATTTCAATGCTGCCTACGCCGACATCCAATGTTGTCTAAACTACCCATCAATATCAATATCAATAGCATGCTCATAATTGCAATAGATATATGTACAACAACATGACAGTCCTCGTCGCTAACAACAACTACTCACCAAACATGAACAAATCGTCCCATCTAATCTCTCCTACACCACCCTACCTAACACCTTCCAAGAAGAACAATACAAAGTCAGTAACCTTCAATGAAATAACAGAAGAGATATACTATGAAAACGACACCGACCGTAGTATGTTTTATAATGCATTTGATTATCAAAAGATGAAAGAGCAAAGGTACAATGACATATCCGACATACACTCCTTCAATTTCAGTGTAGAAGAGAATCGGGTATTCTTCAATGAAGATAAGTGTGTACTTAATGGGCTAGAGAACTTTTTGACACCAGAACTTTACATGAAGAGTTTGAGAAGAAAAAGAAGTTATGTACATGTAGTATTGAAAGAATATAAGAGACAAAGTAAAGCCGGGGTTTATGATGTTGAGAAGTTAGCTAATGTTGCCAAGCTCAAGAGTTTATGGAGTACACGTCGGGCATTTCGTATTGGTTTCATCAAAGTAAGAATTCAGTAGGGGCTAGAGCCGCATAGAAATAGAAGAGATTGACCAACCTGTATCCTAAGTATATCCTAGAGTAAAGTAAACTGTAAATCAGACTACGAAGCACATGATATGTTCTCCTATTGATATCAACTAATACTTTTAACTATACATGAATGATTATCTATCTAGACCGAGGATGAAGAAGTATGCAAGAGACTGTATATGTTTCATACAATACTTATCATCAATTTCTCCTCAATCTTCTAGAATCTACTTTCGTCATAACGATTTGCTCCTCTTCTTCCTCCACATTCTCGTCAACAAACAATACATCTCGTCTTCTATTAGCTGTTTCCTCTCTATGCTTGGCTATTCTTCTATGAGTACCGAATGCTTCTTCATCCATATCTTGTTGTCGACGATCTCTCTTCTTCATCATAAATCTACTACCCTGAGTATTAGCACGACGAATCTGATTAGAGTCCAATTGTCTACGCTTGCCAGATCTTGAGGTACTCAAATCAAAATGATCCATAATAAGACCATTGCCTGGCATCGATAGTCCTCCGTCGGGTATCTTATGTGGCTTCCCTGCCTTGGCTCCATGACCAATACTTTCGGGATCAACATTAACATCGTAATCATTACTTCCACTTCCTGATATTGCAGACGATGGTTTCTTACTTGTTGGTCTCTTGGTAGGGCTTGGTGTATCAGGAGGACCATCTACTGGACTCTTGGTGGGCGTGCCGTCAGGTGGTGTTGGAACCGAGGCTGATGGTGGAGGTGTTGGCACTGTAATGTCAACTGGAGGCAGCGTCGGTGACGACGTTTGTCCTTCTAAGGCTGGACAGAACACTTCACTTGCCGGTTGAGGTTGTTGCTGTGTTAAGTAGGAAGACAAGAAGGAAGAGATGTGTTAGAGATTTACATATCAACATGCTAGACGAGATACATTGATAGACATCGATACTTACAAACATTGCCCAAGCATACTCATCACCATTCCCAATAGTCATCCAATCATCATCACCACAACTCATACTATACGTCCACATGACCCTATTTCTCATAATCTCACCACCTTCCGTCATACCCACTAATATAAGTATAACACCTCCCGGTACTATATCAATCTGTTCCTCTAATGATAATGTTGGGTCTAATGTTGAACTTATTGATGTAAATGATAACATTTCGGGAAGAGGAATGTCACTGTTACTTAGATATTGATCATCTTGATTAATAATGTTCATGTTCTCGGATGGATCCATTTCTAAGAATTGTGCTGAGAGTAGTTGACTTGGTGTGAATTGTAATTGACGACCATTGCTGATATCACCACCATAAGTAGACTTGATAGTAATTTCATCTTCATGCACACGATGACTCCTAGTTCTCATCCTATATATCTCCTCTTGACGATCTTTAAACTCGGGAAACTTTGTAAAGAATTCATCATTCGGTAATAGTGATGTCCATTGACCTAATCCACTACTTGAATGTAATTCCAAATTCCTTAAATGTGAAGTAGAAGTTGGTTCATATGATGAATCCAAACCTTCAGAATCTTCCAGCTTACGTCGTCCTCCACTTGTTGGTGAATATGTACCATCATCAGTAGGGTACAATGTTGTACTAGTTGGATAATACGTCGGCTTCGACTTCTTAAGATCTGTATCAGATGAATGTGTACCATATAAATGTGCAACATTATATGCCACTGAATGATGTTCATCATTTTCACTTCCTCCACCACCACTACTACTACCCATCATACTTTCCATAGTATCAAACATACGAACCTGTTTCTTAACAACCTTACGATCCTTCTTATTCATTTCTTCATATTCCTCAACACTCAATCCATGTTGATTTAATAAATTGGATTTCAATCCATCTATACGTATCTGTTTCATATCAGATATATTACCACCTGAATTTCGTACTTGTGTTTTAATCTTTTTAAGTTCTTGTTTGGTTAGACCTTGTTCATTTTTACCGCTTTCTACATTGATATCTCTCATTGAATCTGCTGGATTGACCTCACTTCCTCTTTGTTGTTCGTCTTCTACACCACTTGTAGGGGCATACGTTGGCCAAGGCACTGTTGGACTGTATGTCTCTCCTCCTACCTGTGGTACATTCCCTCCTCCTTGTCCGTTTTGAGCAGTGGGCATACCACCCGCCGCACCGGCAGCCCAATCCAATGTCGTTGGACTAAATGTTGGCCACCAAGTTGGCATTTCAACATCTGGAGTAGAGGCCGGTTGACGTGTCGCTGCGTCGAATGGCTGTGGTGTTGTTGGCGTTGATGGCGTTGTTGGGGAAGGACGGGGTGGTAAGAATGGATCATCTGGTGTAATTGGTGGTGGTATCTCATTGTTGCCCCCATCGGAAGGCGAGCCGCCACCTCCTCCATTGTTAGAAGGCGAAGGTAAAACATTGGAGGGAGCATCACCCAATAGACATAAAGTGCCTGCTATACCGGAATTATCTTTAATTGTATCAACTTCACAATTTGAAGAGAGGTTGATACGTATATTAAATGTTTGGGGTGAACAACTGCATATACTTGATTGTGTGTTTTGGAGTGACCTTGTTGTAACGACTTGAGCATTGTTGTGTTGGTGTGACTTTTTTCGTTGTTGCAATTTGTGTGCTAATTGATTTATATTACCATCATTATTGTTGATTGTACTGCTGCCTATTTGTTGTTGGGCAGTAGCTGTTGTTGTTGTAGCGAGTATTATTATTGGTAGTAACTTCATCGTTTTGTTATATAATTAATATCTATTATGTCGTCCTTCGAGTCGCGTCTACTTAGATTTTGCTCATATGATATGCTCAAGTTTGTATTGCAATAGATTGCCTATATGCTAATCTCTACTATGCCTACCTATACTAGCAGCTTCATCAGTTGTGTATAGATGATATGAAAGTAGTCACAAAACAGACTAGATAAACGGCAAGGTATGCCGCGGCAGTCGTTCAAGTAGAATGTAGGCTAGCAAATTTTTCATTTAGCCGTTTGAGACTTTGTATCGCCAAATAAATTCATTCCTTCAAATTGAATATCATAAAATCTATCGCTCGAGAGATCCTCTACTCTAGATATTGGATCTTCATATCCTCATATCTTGTCATTTGATATGTGCCTGACATCATATCATCTTGATCAGTATTAATTGTAGCAGTCTGGTAGTGTTGGTAGGAAGAGAATGAGAGGATACTACTCACCGGTATCTTTTGAAATTATGATCAAGTAAACAATAAGTCGCTCCGCATTATTATCTATTATTATATCAAGCAAAGATGGGTCTACAATGTTTAAAGTATATTCTTCTCCTACCACTACTGCCGTCACCTCTTATTATCGATCAAGCCAAAGCCTTTATATCGAAGATACCGCCATCACATCATTTTACGAAAATACCCATCAACAAAAATATACTACAAACTCCAATACAATATAACTATAATAATCCACAACTATATGCATCTACTAAATCTACTACTACTGCATCAAAAACAAAGAAGAAGAAACAACAACCAGATGATGATAACATATCATTCTCCTTCCAATTTGATACAACCAAACATAAACATCGTATACTTATCAAATGTCTCTTTGCAATATTACTTTATATGAGTTGTGGTGTTGTATCCTATTCCTATATATTTGAAAAATGGCCAATTGTTGATTCGTTATACTTTAGTGTTGTGACCTTTACGACTGTTGGGTAAGTCTATTTGATGATGTGTAAGGTTTGGTTGTGGATCTTCTTTGCAAAATGTCTCATCATCTATCACAAAAGATACGGAGACTTGATACCAACAACAGATGCAGGACGGCTCTTTGCAATATTCTACGCCTTTTCTGGTATATCAATAGTTGGGGCGCTATTAGGAGTTGTGGGTGTCAACATTATCGAAGCTGAGAAAAATGCAATAAAGAGGACACGCAATTTGGCCAGAACAAAGTTGCTAAGTTTGTTTGATCCATCCAATAAGAAGAAGAAGTTAAGGAAGAAGGGCAAGGTGAATTGGAAACGTACGAGAAGGGAGAAGTTACTTCATATCCTACAACAGAATCGAAACATTGGTATACTGCAAAGCATATATTCACGACTCTTTGCTATACGAATACGACCTGACAAATCCAAATCAGTTCTTCGATATATTTTTGATACTTTTACTGATAGCTACTACATCTTCGTACCATTCATATCATTGGCATTATACATTGGTAAAAAAGAAGGATGGACAATAATAACAAGTATATATTATGCAATGGCCACGGCAAGTACCGTAGGTTATGGTGATATGTCACCAACATTTCAACACACAAGATTACTATCACTATTATTTATACCATTGGCAGTCATCAGTCTAGGTGAGATACTAAGCCGTATCGCTGGATATTTTATTAGACGTGATACAATCAAGGCAGAGAAGGAGTTTATGAGTCGTAGAATGACATTGGAAGATATGTATGAAATGGATACTAATAATAGTGGGGAGGTGGATCTTTTTGAATTTATTTCCTTCATGTTGAGTAAGATGCAGAAGGTTGATATGGAATTGATGAATGAATTGAAGGACTTATTTGAGAGTTTAGATGAAACACAGTCCAATTCAATACAGAAAGAGGATTTGTTGATTATGGCTCAGGTTAATGATTGGCGCGACAGTAGAGTTGGTTCATCGGGCTAATCTAATTAATGCCAGCGTCCGTGAATTAGTAACAAACACCTTATATTATACATTACAAACTATTTTCTTGACTTGATCCTTCTTGTATATACCGCTCTCGTCGCCTTACCATTGGTCGTTTTCACGAACTCTCTTTCTTGAAACACTCCTAATTCAACACTTTCACATCTACATCTTAATATCATATACACTTATCCATCCTGCTCATCATATCCGTCTTCTTCATGACAAGCTACACCAAACGACACATGGCGTTTCTGATTTTCATCAGAAGAAGTATCCCCACTTTCTTCTGGCAGATCCCCAGTCATTAGCGACCTAATGCTACTTACACTTCCCCTACTATCTTGAGTCTCCATTGTTATCCTTCTTTCCTTCATTGTAGTGTCCTCCTTACCTGCATCTAGTTTGTCCCAATATGAACTAGATGATTCCTCAGAAGAAGGCTCGTCTTCTTTTGGCGCTTGATGTTGTCTCCTTAGTTTTGCCAACCCATTCCTTGTACCACGGTCAGAGTCATCAATACCAGCCATAAGATCAAAAGAAGATCTTCTACCAAGCATTGAACGTTTGCCTCGTTTGATTTTACGAATGTGTCTAATCTGAATCATGACGGCGATTGCAGCAAAGACAAGGAAGAAGATAATGGGCAAGAAGAAGTTCTTGACTGTAATCTCGTCCATCTCATCACCTTCCGCTTCTTCTGATAGATGCACGTCACAACCTACTTGAGTGGGAAACTCATCTTTTGACGTCTGAAGTGTAACACCAAGACGTTCGCCTCGATACATCCAGTATGATACCCCTGATGAAATACCTTGTCTGAGTGGGAATGCCATCGGTACCTCAGCAACAACCGATGTAGTATACACTAGTTCATTCGTACACATCGACTCCAAAAAGCTCGTATCCATTGATGTATCCTCATATCCAATAGCAAGTACCTGACACTCACCTTTCAGATAATCGTCCATTACCCCGGCGAACTCATTCCCATCCTCGTGGAAGTAGAAGTTAGCATTAGGATAAGCAATTTGATACTCCTTCTTGAGAGCAGGATGGGCACATATCCTATACCCCGCTGCAACTGCCTGATCAATTGACTTTACAGCATCCGATGTGCCAGATAATGTGAGGAATGCAGCAAGGTTAGCTACATATGCACTGACTGCAATGAGAATGAAGAAGCCAAATCCAAAAAGAAGGAGCTTAGTCGGGAGACTTGAGTCATCATCTTGTTCAACTCCGGCACTGCAAAAGAACTATTAACATGAAGAATAACATAAAGATGAGCACCAAAGTTTCATTTGAACACAAAGGTCAGGATATAAGCTATTGTTGCACTTACCAATCCCTTCTGCAAGAACTTATCAAAGGATAAACGGCAGTATTTGAGGCTGCTATCTTTCAAAGGAGTCTTCTTCCTTCGTGATCCCATCCTCCTATTACTCTTCCCTGATTCAATAAACCACACAGATAGAAAAGCAGCCGCGGCAATCACGCCTAAAACTAATCCCCACAATCCCTTCGAAAAGGGTGCCAATACTTTGCTAACTTGATCCATTAGAGTGTCCTTTGTCCCTGGCTTAGGTATCACCAAGTAAGTCTTATCATATGTAAAGGGCAATGAGAACGAGGCCATTTGTAGACGCTGAGATGTCACCCAAAATGGACCGATTGCCATGTCCACTAACCCATCTTCAATATCCTGAACAGCAGCAGTAAAACTACTCGCTGGATGTACAATGCCAGATACTCTCGACCGATGTGTAAAGTTCATACTTTGTATGTCCCCCTTGGATATCTGTTTTTGGTGTATGGTATATCATTAATCAGTTAAGAATTAGATAAACAATTAACTCAAATCAGTTACAATAATCCTATACACCACATACAATTCAATTCTTCAATCTACTCACCTCCATAATTTGTTTTGCAAAGTGAATGAATACCCCGTCATACGGGATGCTATCATCATAATACTCATCTCCCCTATCAAGTAGAATCTCCCCTTCAGTATCCCTCTTATACATGTACGGATTAAGATAAGTTGGCACCGCCCTATGACGAATTGCAAATAATATAATTATCAGACACATACAGACAAAAAGAGACACAAGATGTGCACACACAAAAACTCACGCCTCAATATCAATACCACCCAACGCCCTACTCCCTACAATATCATCCTCGACCTCTAACCAATCCTCTGCTGTAGAATTACACGTCGAATATGAGTAGTATATATCAATATTCTCATTATTACTCTCATCATATCCAAAATAGCCCGAACGATATACGCGTTCTTCACTGTATCTTTTGCAAGTTTTTGCATCGACGTAGCAAAATGCTCGAAAGCAATACGGTGGTACAATATTATTACTATTTGCTGTGGTATTAGATAATGTTGTTTGATCTGTAAATAGTTGATCTAACTTACAGGAAGGGTCGTGTAAAAGATCATGTTGTTGACAAGTTGAAGCTCCGTAAGAAAATGGTACGCATGATCCTCCTAGTGTTAGTTGTATACCTTTTTGACCATTCGATAATGTACAGTATCTATCAGTCAGTGATGATAGTATAGAGGTTGTATTGAGGCACGGACAGCCTTCCATTCCAGCCATGACAAGTAACTAATAGTTGCAATAAGGAGTTGAGTTAGTAGAGTGACAATAAAAATGAGAATAAAATGTGTCACTTCTTCAGTCTTTATATCCTACCAATTCCACTGTTTATAATCAGAAATATTAATGCAAACCTAAAAGGTATATTGAAGCGAACCTATCTGGCAGTGATGTTGGCAGTAATGTTTAGATCGTAAAACAGATGTCATAGAGACAGTAAATCAAATATTTCTCATGCTTTGCACATGTTAATATACTGATTCTCACAGTTAATACACTGACGTAGCTGCCAGAAGAGACAGGAAGAATAGTTCTCTTTCTTCAGAGTCTTGGCTAGTGGTCTAAGTTCGATAAATGAGTACTGACGTCATATCCATTATCCATCGTGCCATGATTTGTTTATCCTTATTCATGCATATCACTTCATCTACCCTTATTCTGCATATCAAACTGCAATGCAATAGCAACACTTGTGTCAAATCATCATAATAGAGAGTGTGGCGATGACGATATAACACTGGGAATTGATATAATTAGTCTAATATGGACACATATCATCACATCTTTCGACAACTGCAGAGACATGACATCGATAATAATCAACAAAAATAAATTGATGATTTGTCTAGGATAGAATAGAATTGATTCTAGCTCGATATGATAACCGATAAACTTTGATGTATGTCCCGACACATAATATGTCATTCCTCTGCATTCTTCCATAACTTTTG
>Ga0075439_12576_pt1 | contig 13649 bp, 8 predicted proteins | sample MintriSingleCell_FD_74264 | JGI IMG/M metagenome (GOLD analysis project Ga0075439, IMG submission 74264) | Marine eukaryotic communities from Monterey Bay, USA to study complex ecological interactions - Minidiscus trioculatus JGI Plate_4_G5... | ecosystem: Environmental > Aquatic > Marine >... | reverse complement strand
ATACAGGCAGCAGTGGTATTGCAATTGTACGTACCCAGCAGTTGAATAGGTGTTTAACCTGTCAATTGGTGGTGGTCTTGTGATAGTCATCCTCTTTGATAATAAGAGGAATTACTGGGCATCGTTTGCTCATATATCTCGATATGTAGGTATTGTAGTAATTCAATAATTGTAGAATGGCACGATCATACTAGCTAAAATGTCACAAAGTAATAAAATATCGTACTTGACTGCTGTATCGACTTAACATTGTGTACTCTATTGTGTCATCTATGTAGTGATACACGGCACAAATCTGCAATGGCATATATAAGTGCAGAAAGTAATCCTCCAGGAACTACAATCAAATGGATGATATCAATTGTATCTATTCCATCTACACCATCATCTGTTGTTGAGTTGTAACTTATATCCAAGTGACTTGATATCAATCCCAATATAGCAATAATAACTACTATAACATTACTTATGAAATTGAGTTTATTGGATGTATCAACTAACCAGTTCTTCATTAGCATATCTTGTATTTGAAAGTATATTGCAATCATTGACATTATCATGAAAAGATATGATGAGCATAATAGACATATCTTCTCTGCTTGAAATAGAAATTTTAACCATAGTGTAATTGCAATTATATTCAATACCATTGCCGTGATAAATAATAGTGATATTCCTCTATTCCATTTCGTACTACGACTATAATATCTTCCACTACCCGTACTCCGAACGCAATATATATCAATTGCAAATTCTATTACTCCTGATAGAACTAATATTGAGAATGAACAGAAGTACAATATGATAGACGTGGTTTCACGTGCACGATCTTTTACATCGTATATTTCAAAACAAAGTAGGAGTGTAAAGCCGAGAGATAGTAACAAGTTTGCAAATAGTCCTACTTGTTTGTGATGTCCAATGAGAAATTTTATAAGTTTGCTGCTGTATTGTTGTTTGTTGTTGTCATCTGCCGACGACAAGAGAGGTTTTTCACTACTCATTTCCTTTTATAAGAAGTAACAACATCAAATCCATATTGACATTGACCTGCCTCTACTTCGTCCTATACCATCGATAATCATCACATCACAATCACAAAAGATATGATAGATAAATGATGGTATCCTAATTATGTTTCCACATCAATAGAACATTGATATTGTAGACGACCATTATAAGTCCAATCAATATAATAACACTAGTTACATTCTCTCCTTTGAACTGGTGTTCAATCTATTATCAATTGGTGGTGGCCTTGCAATATCTATTATTTCTCACTCTGTTTCGATCAAATAGTAGAATTTCATGCCACTTCGATTTCCACATGCTAACAAGATCCCCAGTATATCAAAGCCGTCAAAATTAGCTTACTCGCCGCCCTATCAATATCGAAGTCAAGCGGATAGGCTTTAATAAACAGCGCCCCTTAGAGGGCTAATAGGTTGTGGAATTAGTATAAGCTTAACAAAGAACAAATTAAGTGAGATAAGCCGATCATCCATTGCAACAAAGCATTGCAAAACATGGACTTATTGTCACCTCGACAAAAGTTCATAGCAAATGCTGCCAATGCAATGTCATCAGAAGTAGATAGTAGCAGCAGTAGTGCTAGTACTACCAACGAGGACATATCACATGCATTAAACATTACTCCCCCAAGAAATTATGATAGCAATAGTGTAGACAGCAAAGTAGAGGTATCACCAAAGGGAAGTGAGGCAAGTAATGAATCATTAGAGGCACAGTTGGTTGTTACTCCACCTCGTAGAAGAACATCTAGTACTACTAAGGAGGAAGGCATGTCAATTGGTAAACGTCGGTCGACATTACGGCGTGGCTCAGCTCATCAAAAGACCTCATCAAGATCATCAAACCACAGCAGGATGAGATCGCAAAGTCCAGTAGTAGGACGTACCTCGCTATACAAGGCTAACGAAACAGTTAACAACTCTAACAGCCAATCATCGCTCCGTACTAGTAGTGTAAGTAGTCAAATTGACGAGGATCAATTCCTAGCAGATATGATGGCAAAGTATATGCCGAGTGATAATCTCAAACCAACAACAACAACAACAGCAGAGAGTAGTAGTATTGATTGTGATCCATCATTAGAGATATACACATCAACCTCCTCCGATGGTACTACTGGCAAGAGTAGCAACATCATTGAAGATACCAACCAAGAAGTTACCATTGAACAATATACATCACCAAAGGTCAACAAACCAGCAAGAAGTAGAACATCAACAATTGATACAATGCCCCTCGGTATAAGCAACTCAACATACGGCTCGTCAATATCAAGTAGTTTAAGTATCTCACATTCGAAAAGTTCAGAAGTTAGTAATTCAACTGCTGAATTGATTGAGGTAGTTGATCGTGTTTGTAGTGAGAATAGAAGGAGATGTGATACAGATAAAACTACTGGAAGTGTAATGAGTGTGAATACATCTGAAGGGATTGAGGTACAATTCAGTAGTAGTACATCTACTACAGAGAGTAAGGAGGAGGAGGAGGTAGTATCACCTACATCTAGTAGACGCAAGGAACTTGAACGATTGAAGAAACTTCGTATCAGTCCCAAACAATCTAATTCGAAACGATTATCAGCTCGAACTAAAGAAGTAGATACTACTACGTCTGAGAAGACTGTAAAGGGAGGAATGTCACGCAGTTCAAGTGTAGGCATGGATCCAATTGAATTAGTACGGAGTGATAGTGAAGAATCGAGGTTATCACAATATGATTCAAGGAGTAGGAAGAAGCAAGTTCAACAGCCACAGGGTACACATTCAAGTAACGTTAATACTACACGTCATCAACGTGTTAATGCCGCACATCGTCGTCGAAGTTTATCAAGATCACGATCTGTAGTATCAAGTGTTGGTAGCGATGAGAGTGATGGGAGGTCTACTAAGTCATCTCCATTGTTGAGAAGCGGTGGAAGGAGTGGTAGTGGGAGGAGATCAGTATCGTCAAGTCGAGCACGGAGTAGAGAACCACCGGCCTTACCTCGACAGCCTATGTCGTCAGCAACCAAGAAGAAGACATTGCCACGAGGAGCTGCTCTTCCACCAACAAGTATTGGTGAAGGTCATCGTAGTCGTCGTAGTCGATCCTTAACACGTCGTGAGTTGGAGGTAACTACTTCTTCTTCTGATGATCAATCAAGTAGGAAGAAGACGACTCAACCGCCACGACGGAGTTTATCACGTGATCCACCTGGTACACCCTCATCTTCATCCTTTTCGTCTTCTTCTTCACAATTGATGAGTAGCAGTTATAAGTATCATCGTCGTAGTAATTCAAGTGGGTCACAAGTTGGTAACAACATGAATAACAAGAAGAAGGGACGACAACACCGTCGATCCAACAGTATATCATCCCAAGCATCACTTGATTCAAATGTATCCATTGAAGAATTAGGATTTTCAGTATTAGGACAATCAATTATACCATTCCAATCAGTAGCACGGATGTATATAGCACAACGTACATCCGAGAAACGTATGGTAAATATAATTCGAGTACAGAGTATAGCAAGACGATGGTTATGCAGTCGTAATTATATCCGTGATGTTGAGTTTCGTTCGTATTGTGTAACAAGGGTACAAAGCGCTTATAGGGGGTATAGTGCCTTTATGAAGTATATTAATATGATGAGTAAGGTTATATTAGTACAGAGTGTATGGCGTATGAGTAATGCAAGGAAGAAGTATAAAGAGATTATTGAGGATAAAAGGCAATATAGCGCTACCAAAATTCAAGCCGTTTGGAGACGTCATGTTGCATCGGAGAATTATATCTTTACAATGTCTGATGTAATCATTTGTCAATCAATTGCTCGTCGTAAACTTGCCATGAAACGATGTAATGATATGCAAATTGCCAAACGTGATAGAGCAGCAATCTGTATCCAAAAATCATTCAGAGGATTCAATACAATGTTACAATACTATACCATGATTGCAGCCGCTACTGTTATTCAATCAAGTGTACGTCGATTGAAGTCCATGCGTCAACTCGAGACACTTAAATATGAGCAATGGGTTAAGGAGAATGAAGCAGCAACGACGATCCAAGCAGCGTTTGTTGGTTATATTACTCGGATTGATTATTGTATTACTGTTAGTGATATTATTACTGTCCAGTCTGCTGTTAGGAGACGGTTGGCAAGAAAGAAGCTTGGTAGATTACAACAAGATAAGTATATCAAGGAGAATGAAGCCGCGACGACGATCCAAACGTCTTATCGAGTGTATACTGCAAGAATGAATTATCTGCTTACAATTAGTGATATTATTACTGTACAGGCTGCTATCAGGAGGAGGTTGGCGAGGAAGGAGTTGGATCGACTTAGACAGGCTAGGCATGCCGCACGAGAAAGAGCAGCCACTAGTATCCAGAAGATATTCAGGGGTTTCAATACAATGTTGAACTACCATATCATATTGGATAGTGCAATCACTTGTCAGTCTGCCATTAGGAGAAGGTTGGCAAGGAAGGAGCTTGGTAGATTACAACAAGATAAGTGTGTCAAGGAGAATGAAGCCGCGATAAAGATCCAAACGGCTTATCGAGTGTATACCGCAAGGATGGATTATCTACTTACAATTAGTGATATTATCACTGTGCAGTCTGCGGTGAGGTCATTACTTGCAAGGAGGCAACTGGAAGAGCTGAAGTGTCAGAGAGCAGCCGCAACTAAGATTCAAGCCGCCTTCAGGGGATATGACGGTCGTTTTGAATATATGATCGCTCTTGACAGTATCATCATTTGCCAAAGTTTGGCTAGGAAGCTGTTTGCAAAGAACAAGGTGGATGCTATTCGACAGTACAATGCCGCAACAAAGATCCGAGCTACATATCTTGCATACACGGTTCGAATGGATTATCTCTTTACGGTTGCTGATATTATCACTATTCAAAAGTCTGTTAGAGGATTCAACGCTCGTACAATGGTGGCAAAGTTGAATTCGACTGCAAGTAAGATTCAAGCCGTCGTTCGTGGTATCCAAGCTCGAGAAGATATTGATCAAAGACACCAGGCTGCTACCACAATCCAAAAGCACTTCAGAGGATTCATTGATTATGAGAATTATGTTTTGGATCTAGCTTGTACCATACAATGTCAAGCCGCAGTCCGACAATTCCTTGCCAAGGTTGAGCTTGCAAAAAGGAAGCACACCCGAGATGCTGTTACCAAAATTCAAAGTTGCTGGCGTCGATATACTGCTCAGATGGATTATACATACACTATTTGTTCAGTATTAGATATCCAAGCTGTTGTTAGACAGCACCTAGCAACTATCAGAGTGAACAGAATCCGTGTCTCTCATGCAATGTATGAAGCTGAGAATATCAGGAGAGTAGAATGCTCTGCTTCCATTAGTATCCAGAATTGGTGGAGAGATATCTTGATTCAAAAGAGAATCGCTGAGGACAATGCAGCGGTTATTATTGTAAGTATATTCTACTTGTTTTGACGTATTATATTGTTTATGTTCTCATCATATTTCTATCCAATCTTGTCCATCTACCCAGCAATCTACTTTCCGTGGATACCAGGGCTTTATTCAATATGTAATTGCAGTCGTTTCTGTCATCCGTATACAGAATGCTGCAAGAGGCTACCTTGCTCGAAGAAAGTTACGACTATTACAAGACGAGAAGCTTGCTGAAATGGAAGCAGAAGCCATGATCGTGAAGAATGCCTCGGCACTTGCCATTCAGACATGCTTCCGTGGTTACAAGTGCTTTATGAGATATGTCATCATGCAATATTTCATTATCAAGATTCAATCTCGTTTCAGGGCATACCAAGCACAATGTCTTCTCAGAAGGTTGAGAGTTGAGGATAGGAAGAAACAGATCAAGAAGAATGGCCGTCTTTCTGATACAATTTCTCGAGTCTCAATGATATCATCAACTCAAAAGAAGAAGAGCACGGCACGTACTCCGCCATCATCCTTGCCTTTTTCGTCAAGAAAGTCTTTTAATAAGAGGCCCATGACATATGGCATTCGAGAGATAGAGGCAGCCTTGACAATCGAGCGTTTCTTCATCAAGATCAAAGCCGACATCGATAGAGAAATCTCTCGTATGGAGAACAAGCCCCCAAGGAAAGATCACCATCGCAAGTCTCGTCTGGATAAGAAGTTACGGAAAGATGCCAAGAAGGGAGGTAGAAAGTCTCGTGGTGAGACTGCTTCTTTGCCTGCCCATCGAATGTCGCCCTCAAGGGGACGAATGTCATCGTCTAGTCAGTCAGTACAAGGGAATGGAAATGAAAGGTTCCATAACGGAGTCTTGACAGTGTCTGGACCGCCTCAACCCATGAAACGAGTCTCTTCGATTTCATCACTCCATTCCGTTGACACTGCTTGTCAAAGCGGTGGACATCAATCAGCTCCTCCTCAACAGCATGATATGATCAATACCCCCCCTAGAAAATCAAGAGTACCAACGTTCGATTCAGTAGGGCCACAACATGGTGTGTACACTGCTCCTGTCCCTCGAAACACTCAACCATTCAATAACAACGCAAGTCCTTACCGACAAGGCCCACTTGCAAGTCCTCAACGACCAGTACTACCTCATCAGGGCTCGTTTGGTCTACCACAGTCTAATTCATTTTCCAATTCTCATCAAGGTCCAAACAACGTCCAGCCGTATCCATACCTATACGCTCCTCGAATGCCAAGTCCACAACAACAAAGGCCAAACCAACAGTATCATACCAATCAATCGGCAGCAGCGACTCCTCCACGAGGACAATACCAACAACAACAACAAAGACCACAAGCTCAACAGAATATTATGAGGCAAAAGAGTTACAACAGGTACTAAATTGTATATATAGATAGATAGAGATTGGGAGATATAGTACCCTCCCACAATGTGAAGTGTATTATATGTAAATATGTGTGTGCAGGATGAAGTATAAATTGTAAAGAGTGCTAGTTAAAAGCACATATAGAATAGATGTGTTAAAAGTAAGAAAAGAGTATCAAGTAGAAACATATTGTGCCTAGCAGTGTATAAGATTTGACCTCGAAAGATGATATATGATATATGTTTGGCACGTATGAAATACTCATAACTAAGAGGAAGATCACACATTAGTAGTCGTGTCACATCAATGTAGAACAGCCCCTCATTTTCTCTCTTCATTCAATACCATAAACATATTTCCTCATAAAATTACAAGAAAAGCTGCAATTGTCTATTACGGCACAGATTTAAAACGCTCTTATCGAGACGATTTCAACGATGTATGATAAAGGCGACAAAATAATTGTTTTCGATATTCCTGAGGTCAACGGAAAAAAGATACCGTCGCTAAGTGCGCACTAATCCTACAAGCCTAATTCATCATCACCTTGCAATACTGCATAGATAGCAGCTCGGCAATAGCACTGCATAGAACTTGTACAGGTGATAGAGTAGCGTAAAGGAGGAGTATATAAACAAAGTCTATAGTTATCGGTGTTGTTTTGTAGCATACACACAATCACATACACTTAAAGCCATTTGTAGTGATTAGTGATTAGTTTCTAAAGCCATGATGTTCAACAAACATCGTCGTGTTAAAAGTAGTACAGATGCCACCAATAGTAACTCTTTATCAACAAAATCAAAATCAAAGAAGAAAAAGGTTATACTACACGATATATCTAAGGAATTAATACCAATAACAGGTACTAACAAATTTGCAATATTATTACATAACGTACTAACACCCACTGAATGTAGTAACTTGATAAAACGTGCTGAACAAACCGGTTTCGATAATGCATTAATCCAAGGACCGAATGGTAAACAGATATTACGTACTGATATACGTAGTTGTGAACGTTGTATTATTGATGATGAAGAATTGGCTAGTGTGTTATATAGAAGGATATTAACTGCAATGGAAGGTAATGAGGAATTAGAAAAGAAGTTAATGTTCGCTCCATGGGCTAGTAGTAAGAAGAAGCATAATAATAGTAGTAGTAGTGTTGATCATGATAATAGAAGAGCTTCTACTGGTATGAATAATGATGACAACAATAGAACAGGGAAATTGAAAAGTGTTGGTTTGAATGAGCGGATGAGATTTCTAAAGTATAAGTGAGTTACTGAATGTTGTTTGTTGTTGTGTGGTGTTTTGTATGTTCTTCTTGGTATTGATTGAATGCGGACAATTATACTCATTATTGATGCTTCTTCTTTGTATACAGGCCAGGACACTTCTTTGGTAAGTGCATGGGAGGTATCAAACGAGCAAAGTTTTGCTTTTGTCCACATCTTATGCTCACATCTTATGCTCACATCTACTCACAACTATGCTTATTGTGCTCATCTATTCCTCAAACAAACACATTTGCTTCTTTACAGCACCACATCAGGATATACAATACACAAGAGGACCAGAATTTGGACCCAAGGCAGGTGAAGCATCCTACATCACAGTACAATTATATCTAAATGATAAATTTAAAGGCGGCAGCACACGTTTCCTATGCGGCTCGGTAAAAAAGCCTAGCAACTCAAGATATTACGACGTTAAGCCCAAAGTAGGATCGGTATTAATATTTGATCATGATATACTCCATGAGGGTAGTGAAGTTAAGAATGGTACAAAGTATTCAGTTCGGACTGATATAATGTACACTTCTACTGATAGAATAAAACAACAGCAAGGGATGGAACAGAGTCATGACCAAAAGCAACAAAGGAGGGTGACTTCGTCAGTGGCGTCACTAGTTGAGGATAGAGATCCATTGGGTATCTTTGGTAACTTGTCAACTGATGATGCTACATGATTAAGATGGGGGAAGAGGCGGTACTAAGATAATAATAGTGTAGAATTATCATGTTTGAATTACCAAGTAGCTTAGACTTTATTACGACCCACTAATTCTAGCTGAAAATTGTCAAGAAAACATAACACTGGGTAATTACGTCCAAAGAACAATTTCTCTTATACTTATTCCCATCTTTTCTCACGGAGTACTGGAAACGATTAAAAGATAAATTGAACAAAGGTATGTGTATTAGAAAGGTTTGGGATAAGCTATGTATTCATTACATATGCATACAATATCTCACCTTGAGCAGCTTTCTTCCGAGTATCCTCTTCACTCATCTCATACCAAAGATTATCATTAGTATCTCTCTTTTCCAAGAAACGTCCACCGTATGATCTAACTCTCTCTACAAGCTCAAGTGAGTATTGATACTTCTTCTCCGACCTTCCTTCTAGACCATCTTGATAATCGCCTCGTAACTTTCGTGCCTCATCTCTCAGCTTCATATTTCCCTCGTGTTTGTTGATCGTTTGTCCTCGGCCACGAAGGATATCATTTGCAGTGGGTGACATGATACCTTTGTTTGATATCTTCTTTGTTGTTGTTGTTGTTGTATGCTTAGCCTTTCTCTTCTTATAATGCTTGAGTGCTTGACGTTGCAACGCTGAAATCTGATGCTTGGCCTTTCTTCTTCGTGGTCGTCTGTTGGAAAACAATGCAACCTTGTCAATACAAACTTTAATATCTTGTACTTCTTCTTGCGACTTACTTCTTCTCTTGGCAAGCAATGCAACTTTGTCGATACATACTTTCATACGCTCTTGTGATTGTTTAACAACTACAGGTGAAGTCTTTGTTGGAGTATAATTAAGAGGAGGTTGACTGACGATGTCACTACATGAAAGATCCTCTTCACAACAATCACGAGGATACTCGAGCTGATCTTCTGTTGCAAGATACCAAGTAGTTGACGTCTCCTTGCTGGATGTTGATGTTGACTTGATTGGAGAAATTGATAATAACTTATCGGTAGTAAGAGCTGAGTTGTAAATGGAATCAATGCTTAAACCTGCATTGGTAAAGTAGTCTAGTTGGGCATTAACATCACCCCACTCGTTGTTGTGAGTATTGCAATTCATCATGATGTTATATGTTGTTTTTGGTATTATGTCTTGATAAGTTGTGTTGCTAGTTGCGTGCTGTTGTATGAGACTGTGTGTTATGATCTTCTGCTATGTAATATATCTCTATGCAGTTTATATTATAGCCTGTATGAGACAGTCAGTGCTTGAAAGTAGTCTTTCATATCCAGAGTGGTCATCCTTCTATGCAACTTCTCACGAGTATCTTCTCAACACGCACGAGTCAGAGTTAATAATGCATAGACTAATAATGCATAGACATCAATACTGCATAGCAAAGCAAACACATTGCTCATATCATAAATTAGATCATCGATCCATATCACACCCTTCTACTCTCAATATATCAATATCGTCAATCAACAAAATCCAAACAAACATGCTTTCACACTTCCTCTTCTCCGTCGGTATCTTCATGCTTGCACTAGCCTCGTCATATCAAGTACTCGTCGATGCCTTTACTCTCTCATCAACTATCTTGTCTCGACTTAGACCTACAAGTAGTATGTCGAGCCATGTATCTACCACTGGTACCATCGTCGAAATGACAGTGTGTGATATGGATATGATAGAGAGTCCTACTCTTCTTTCAGAAGATACTCCCGTCCTCGTCACATCGACAACTACTATCCAAGAACGATCAAGCAAATACGCCGACGACAAGTCAAGTGAACTCAATGATGATGAATCATATGAGATGTGGACTCTCAAGCTGTTTAATGATGAAAGTAATACACGAAGCTATATCTGTCGGTGTCTCGTCCAAGATGCTCATCTATTCGAAGAGGATTCATATCGTAAGATGATGCAAGCACACAAGCATGGTGAAGCAATCATCGGAGAGTATTGTCAAGAACATGCAGAGCACTACAAGGACGCTTTAACAAGCAGCGGTCTCGTATGTGATATCTTCCCAGTTGAACAGTGAGGATATGTTGTGGTGTAGACTATATGATGTAGAGTAATCTACATCGCTACATAAACTTTCAATTTCTTTTGGAGTATCCTGTCTATTGTGTACTTGACTCCTTTGATATCGTTCTACTAGAATAGGAATGATTTGATACACATCATATGCAGTTTGATACAAACAGGTACATTTATATAAGTTACACAATACGTCTACATCGATGATTCGATACCTACAAGTCAACAACAACACATGAACTGTCGATGAAGTATCTTTTAAGGCACAACTTTTTCCACATTCGATTCGTCAACGTTTATAGATCAAATGCCTCATCAAATAAAAGAGACATATCTTGACTACTTGATGACAATGAACGAGCACTCGAGGCGTATCTTTTTGGGATTGGTATCATCGAGGAGCCAAGGATGGGATATCTTGTAATGTCAGGTGGCTCCTCCATATTATCATCTACATCGTTGTTGTATAGTAGATTGCTACCTTGATATTGATCGTGTTGATGCTGTTGTTTGAATATGTTGCGAGTCTTCAGTGTTGAGCAACTACTAGCACTTTGGTGTCTTCTAGATATGTTGACTTCTTCCTTCTTCTTGGACTGCTTGTGAGGGTACCTAGCAGCTCCTCCATTTATATTAGGCCTTGCTTGAGTAGCAGCATATCGATCATCTACTCGACGACTTTTATAGTAGTAGGATAATTCTTCTGATGTATCGTCTGATATTTCATAATCTAATGGATGACAACAGCAATAACGGAGTGGCTGTGTAATAATAGGAGCAAGTGCTGCATCGAGATCGGCAGCAATTGTTGCCATGTATGATTGAGGCTTTGATCTTCTTCGATTGTTCATGATCGTTATGATGTGTATGCTTGATGTATGTTGATGTGATGGTGCATGTCATGTGATGGATTCTATGCTTGTTTGATATTGCTATATCCTTGTGCAATGAGGTTAATCTCAAGCAGTCATCTTACTTCACACAAGTCATATTAGACTTAGATGTACTTCGCCGCAGTGTCTGTGAAGTATTTGTCTATGCAGTATGTAATTTTTGTCTCTCTCACGTCTCCATGCATGCACAGCAAATAGCCTCCATTCCATCCATCCAACTATCTGCATAGCTACTAGTTACTAGCCTTTGATCTAACATAACACAACATAACTCTCACCATACTCTCTAAATTTACACTCAAGAACACAACACATCTGATACTGATATCATATAATATCAACTGAACTACACTCGCGACTCCTCCATAGAGACAGAGAACGTAAGCGTTGAATTGTAACTCTCAATCCTGCATAGAGATGTGATTGTATTATCTAATACCTCACATATCATATAATTGCAATACTCATACCTCGTAGCATGACAATAACTACACGCCAACAATCTGCAAAGAAGAGTAACAACAATCTCAATATGACTAAGCATCCTCCACCTACTCCTAGCTTGCTACAACCATCACAAGATGATGATACCAATCACGGCAACAACTATATCCAACAACTACCACTACCACCTACTCCATTCAACATGCTTCATGATATACACAGCTCTAGTCAACCTCCTATCAACTTGGGCAGCGGTGCAAACAACACAAACACAAACTCCTCGGCCGTCATTTGGGATTATCTCATGGCACAAGTAAAAGTCCAACTCCGCACCATGCCACGAGATGAATCCTTCTTCTCACGAGGATTAGAGTTGCAATCGTTGGTAAAATCCGAGGTTGGTATTAGTAGTGGTGCACATGATCTCTTGAATGGTGGTATGGAACCTATGAGTGCCCTTCAATCCCAAGCCGCTGCTGCATCTGTTGGAAGTAGAGGAGACCACCAACATCAACAACCTCTCTCCTATGCTGTATCGTCAACCTCGTTTATATCCATCTCGCCAATGAGAACATTCAAACAATCGAGAGGTAATATTCATTCAACAAGTCAGCAACTTCTCTCATCGACAGAGAATGTTGGCGGCGTTGGTATGATGAAGCAGCATCAGTATCAACATGCATCAGCTACAGATGCTACTCCAACTACCTCCAACAAGATGAACCGTACTACTACATCCTCTGACAATCAAGATGATACCTCCAGCTTATATTGTCAGTGTCATCCTTCATGTAGGGAGGTATCAAATCCATATGGTACGAAGTTGTATCTTCAAGACTCTCTAGTTGAGACAGGGGTATCTTCCACACCATTGGCTGTCAAGAAGATGAGTGGCACTTATGAAACAAATCCTACTATTCAACAGCTCACCTTTAGTGCAAACAAGAAGACATCTGGTAATACTTCCAACACTAGTAGTACTTCCAACACTACTAGCACTGATAGTCCTCCAGGTCAGCTCTATCTTCATGCAGCAGGGTTATCTTCGGCAACATCTCCTTTGCATGATAAGTTTGTGTTTAGTGACATGACGGAGATTGATTCTACTTTCACTGGTACTTCTCCTTCCAAGCAGAAGAAGGCTGGGTTGACAACCAAGGTTGCATCAAAATGGTCTGAAGTTCCCTTCAAGGCTAAGAAGAAGAAGACTAAAGTCAAGTCATCTAGCCGTACCGTCAAGAAAGCTTCTCTCTCTGCCAAGAAGGTCGATCCCAAGCCGGCCTTGAAAAAGAAGACTAATATCAAGTCTTCTGCCGCCAAGAAGGTCAGTCCCAAGCCCAAGTCTTCCCGGAATCGCACAACCAGGGGTAGCAAGAAGGCCTCGACCTTCTCTATTGATTCTCCGACTGATGTTGATGTCCTTTGTGGTCGTGGCGGGAATTCTA
>Ga0075439_15714_pt1 | contig 13675 bp, 9 predicted proteins | sample MintriSingleCell_FD_74264 | JGI IMG/M metagenome (GOLD analysis project Ga0075439, IMG submission 74264) | Marine eukaryotic communities from Monterey Bay, USA to study complex ecological interactions - Minidiscus trioculatus JGI Plate_4_G5... | ecosystem: Environmental > Aquatic > Marine >... | reverse complement strand
TGTATCGCCAAAATCAAGTGAGAAAGATCAACACTTATCTTTTGCAGCCGCATACATAGCAGCAAGCAAGCTCACAATAGCAATAAAATACAATTGCAACATAGTTGACCATGGGAAAGGATCTAGCTGAAGAGGCCCATAAACTCGCTGATACTGTGGCGGAGAAACTGCACATGAATGGTGGTGAGTACAAAGTGTATCATATAATCATATCGTACCGATATCAAAAGATATTATTGTTCATATCCATGTCCATATCATACTTTCTTATTGTGTCTCATATCACACATTCTTATGTATATTGTATTTACCATACTTTCTTTATATATCTCATATCAATATCATACTTTCTTATGTATAATATAATATTATCCATAGATAACAAGGATGCTATCATTGCAACCCTTATCGAGGAGACTCGTGCTCTTCGTGCTACAGTTACCAAACTCGAGGAACAAGTTGACCATGACAAGAACGCGAGCTTTCAATACTACTCAAGTAATCTAGTAACAACATATGAACCTCATAGAGAATCTTACATCCCCGACCGAGGTCTTCCTGCTAAATTCGTTGCAGAACGGATTGAGAATGCACATCTATGTGATTTTAACCCTAGATTAAATACGAGCTCGTATGTTAATGTTGTTAGTGAGGAAGAGGAAAGGAAAGTTGCATTAATGGGGAGCGAAGTAAATATTGCTGATGCTAGCGTCTACCCAGCCTCAATCAATTTACACAACAGGACAGTGAATATGATTGCCAACATGTGGCACTGTCCACCGGTCCCCGACGCTACTGATGATTACGCCGGTGCTGGTACAGTTGGGAGTACAGAAGCATGTCTTTTAGCTGGACTCGCCTTGAAGTTTCGGTGGAGGAAGTGGTATCAAGCCCGGCATGGCCTTTCTGATACTGAGATATTAGGTATGTATTTGTATGATGGTGTGTTGTTGTTTAAGTATATTAATCTCATTCTCATGCCAACTTTTTTTATCATTTGAAGCCGTTCGGCCTAATCTTGTCATGAGCTCGGGATATCAAGCAGCATGGTGAGTGTTGTAGGCAAACTTTGCACGAGTGGTATCATACATTGACTTCTTGTAAGGTGCGGTAGTCTTCGCATAATGTTGTGCTAACAACCCAGCTTGTTTTTCAATATCAGGGAGAAGCTCTTCAGATATTTTGATGTGGAGCCTAAACTCGCCAAGCCTAACTTAGTTAAGGATAAGATGGCTATCAATCCCAAGGATTTAATCGAAATGTGTGATGAGAAGACGATTGGAATCGTAGGAATATTGGGCAATCACTACAATGGCATTTATGATCCTGTTTGGGAGATTGATAAATTGGTATCAAAGTTGAATGCTGAGAAGGGATGGCAAATCGGAATACATGTCGATGCAGCATCGGGAGGATTTATTGCACCATTTCAAGAGGAAATGGCCGATAAGGTGAGTAGAATAGTGATTGTGCATATGATATGTTTCACATCTTCTCTAACAAATACTCTATATCCTACACAATATACCAGCCTTTTGACTTCCGTCTTCCAAATGTTCTAAGTATGTCGAGCTCAGGCCACAAATTCGGTGAATCTATCTGTGGTACAGGCTGGATTGTGTTCAGGCATAAGGAAGACTTGTCGGAACATATTGCAGTTGAGGTGACTTATCTTGGCGGAAAGTCTGAGTCAATGACACTCAACTTCTCTCGTCCAGCTTCGGGGCCTTATGTGCAGTACTACAAGCTGTTGAGACTTGGAAGGCAGGGTTACAAACAAAAAGTTGAGAATCAAATGGCTGTGGCCAAATACCTACGTGACTTCCTCAAGGCCCAAGTTCACAAACCCTCAGGAAAGCCACGATTCCAGTTACTTGACGGTGGCGATACTGCATGCCTTCCTGTCGTAGCTGCTCGTATTAATCCAGAGGTGAGTAGACTGCTTGACTAATGATTGCCATTGTCTCTTCTCCTACCAACTGTACTAACTAACTCCTCTCAACCATAGCTCAATCTTCATTATAACGACATCGACATGCAACACGCATTATCGGAATCACATTGGTATGTATCGGGTTACAGCCTTGGTTTCGAGAATCCTATGAACATGAAATTTGAGGATCTATTCACTGATGTCAAGAGCGACGAGACAATGTTTCGAATTGTGGTCAAGAGTAACCTCACCAGAGGATTAGCTCTGGATCTGACGAACAAGATGGCAGAAGTGATTGAGGTTCTTGATAGTATGGATTCTGGATATGAGAGTCTCCGTTCCAAGGTACACTACTTGGGTGCTAAAGAAGAAGACGTTCCAATTCTAGCCAGTACGCCTGAAGATGTTCCTACTACTACTGATCAGGCCGAGAGTGCAAAGTCATCTGGGGATGGACGACCTGATTTGAAGAGGACTAGCCTGTTTGCAAACTCATTCAGGAAGAGGTCCAACCCCAACAAGATTGTGACACAACACATTTGTTAACTTAGTTTGGTATCTGGCGTGGTTTGTTTAGAATTTGAATAGAGTTCGAGGGAGAATTGGGAGAAGGATTTGAACTTGCTGAGTAGTGCTAGCTTAATATAGTATTATTTGGTAAAACTTGGAGTGTTTTTTCATTCTATATCAACACAAAATCATCATCATCGTCGTCATCATCATTACGATCATTATCTTCATCACTCTGCATTGAAAACCCATCAATATCATCATTAATCTTGACCACACCATTACCCTCAGTTCGAATCATATCATTTAGTGCGGCACTTACATCCACTTCATAGTTTGGTGTCTTATCCGATACTGTTATAATCTCTGACAACTTGTTTGGTTTGCAATGTTCTGTTGATAACTCTTTAAGTAGACGTTGAAAGTGTACAAAGTCAAAATAGTCATGGATGTAGAACCCCAGTGCACAGCTTGGATCTAAATTGGATAATGGAATCGATCTTTCATGATTAGCATGTGATGTTGTCGATGAAAAGTGAAGTGAGCGGAGGTATGAGTCGGTTAGTTGAACTTGCCACTGATACCTCGGTGCTGTCTTGGTTGTTGTATTGGTATTCATATTATTACACAATACTTGTGTACCTCGAGGAGCCATTTGTACTGTATGTGGATCTAAACCATACCAGCCCCCAACGTAATCTTGTTCACCAGTATTATCATCGGATGATGGAAGATCCACCGCATCAGCACCATAGAAGAAGAGAGCATGACGAGGAGTACCACCCAACATACCCACAGATTGAGGAAATGATATTAACTTTGATAATGTACTGCCATAGTTGGATGTAGATATAGATTGTATCCCAAGGCGTAAAGGCAGTAACAGGAGAAGCGATGTATCCCATTGAATGTCATCGTCGTCTATGATGTCTTCTTTTTGTTGTTGCTGTGTTGGTAGCCGCAATGGATTGTCTATTTCTGAAATTGACAATGGGTCATTCATCCTCTCTTCATTGACATTAGGGTCACTACCACCACTTTGATTCATAAGCTCTGCAATAGCATCTAAATAAATACACCCCTCTGTTGCAACATGTATTCGAAACATATCACATTTCAAACCAGCATCAGCTTCTTCTTCATCAACACCTCTTTCTACATTCAACTTATCTGCCAACCGTTCTCTTCTATCAACATGCATTTCATTTAATTCACGCAATATATGACAAGCTGTGGTTGGTCCATACCATTCACCGGGTAATACACCTAATCCTAATCCGGCTGCTACCATTTGATGTAAGGAGTACCAATGAAAGGCTAAACCTCCATTGCCATATTCTTCTTCCTGTTCTTGTTCTGTGTTCAATGATTGATCTTCTTGACTACTCTCGATCTTTTCATTACTCAATGGTCTATCATCTTGTAGCAAAGTGTAATCGGGATGATTTGGAAAGTCTGCAAACCAATTAGCAATCCTTTCAACTTCAATTGGATCAACTAACTGTTTCCAATTCAATTTGTGATGTTCTATACTACTGCTACTAGTAAGACTTCTAGTCTGACTTTCTCCTCCTCTTCTCCTATTGGAACTGTGTATTATTGATCCTCTCTTCTTTAAACCATCACTATTAGTTATACCTTTACTACTCTTCTTCTCTTCAATCAATGTATAATGCCGTCGAACAGTCTGTGCTAATAACATTTGTGCACTCCGTAGCATACATCCCCATCCCGCGTCTGTCTTCATACCACCATCACCGGTTACACCACTCAATCCACCTCCGTGTGTTATATTACCAACTAAGGATTGTGCATTAGTTGCTGAATATGGACTTAGTGGTACCACGAGATCGTTACGATATGTTAACCAATACAACTGTTTGGAATAATTTGCCATTGCTTTTTGATCTCGTGATTTGTTGAACTTTGTCCCGAGAAAGTAGGTCGTTTGTTTAGTTGTATGTTGAGGTTCAGATGCATGATAACTTGCTGATATACCATCTATATTGTTATTATCATCATTGTCGGAGTCATCATCGTTATCACTATAATGATAACTTGAGTTTGGTGCAAGTTGAGTTGATGAACCATCAAGGCGGAGACTATCCAATTCCAACATACCGTCCGTGCTTGAACACCTTTGCTGTTCAGTGGTATCATCAACAGTTTCTTCTTTATTGCCCATGGTAATAGTGTTATTGTGTTATACAGAGAACAGAGTGGTATGGTACACAAGAGTTCTTAATGATTGTATGAAAATCAACTTATCAACTCAAACTTTATCTACACGCAAAACTATCAAGTTAAGTACCACGATAATGCCACTATTGGAAAGAGCGTCAAAAACTGATTTAGTGAGTGTGATGAATGTATACGAATGTGATTATTGACTCCATGCGGCCCGTCTATAATATCACTACAAATTAAACCCTTGGTGCAAGTTGCAAAGTGGTATCCTTCAAAACATCTCTTGCAAGTGAATCATGACATAATGACATGACCTCGCCGACAACTCTCAACGCCGCGGCATACCGAGGCTCACAAATAAACCAATAGATATAGAGGTAGTATATAGAGGAAGTATATAGAGGAGAGTGAAGTAGTTGGCGGCGTGGATTTATACATAACAAGGGGCCCAATTTTACACACAAGACTGAGGAGCTCACATCACATGAAAAAGATATCAAAAGATATGATGGTATCAAATCAACCCAAAGAGATTAAATTTGTATTACCCCGTCAATTAATTAAAGCGGCATCGTCTAAAGTTAAGTTACATGGACATAAGCGTCAATTATTTCCTGAAGAAAAGGCACAGTTTGCATTTAATGGTAAGAAGAAGAAGAAACATAAGAAAGATACACATGATGTGCAGCATCACAATAATAAAGATATAGAACAGAACGATACTACCCCGACAATAGAGAAGAAGGATGAGACGAAAGAAGGTACTACCGCTAAGCTGAAAAGGAGCAGTGATACCATTGAAGATATCTTACAGATTACTAAGAAGGTAAAACGAGAGGAAAATGATCATCAACAACAAAATGCTTCTATAGATAATAAGGAGAAACCTCCTTTTACCCAATCACGTACCTGTTCCAAATGTAATAACAATTTACAAAGGGATGATTATAGTAAGAATCAATGGAAGAAGGGGACAGCAGCGAAATGTAAAGGTTGTATTGCTCTATCACAGCAACCACAACAACCAAATCTTAAGGTTGATGAAACAAGTAAAGCAGCTGAAACTAAGCCTAGTAAAGTTGAGAGTAAAGAAGTTAATGTACAGCAAAAGGGTATAGAGGAACCCAAGCAAAAAGTAGAGAAGTTGAAGAAGGAGAAACAACAAAACGATAAAGAGACAACGAATAGTAATAGTAGTAAGAAGAAGAAGCAACAGCAGAAAGAATCAGAGACAACGGGTAGTAGTAAGAAGAAGACAGAGGACTTAGAGACTTTGACTGAGAAAATGAAAGTTGGCAAGAGCAGCGAAGCATTACCCGACCCCAGCAACCACTCTTTGGTTAGATCCGTTAACGACGCAGTAAAGGTCGGAGGAAGAACAAGATCCAACTCTACAGACTGTGAATTGAACCTTCCTCAGAGGGGTCTATGCGATGAGGGTGTTATACTACAATCTCTTACTTGGGATGTTCAACGGCTATACAAAGGTTCATCAAAGACTCCTCCACCGCGGGGAATGTACAATCTGGGCAATACATGCTTTATGAATGCAACATTACAATGTTTAGTTCATGTACCGCCATTCAGTCAATCAATTGCCGCATTACCAGCCACTTCATACCAAAGAAAAGGAAAGAAGAATTTGGCTCACGGAGGACAACTGATTACAATGTTACTCCGTGGTGTGACGAGAATGGCACATGGTACCGTGGCGTTGGAGAAGAATGAGCCACCCAAAACAAATGCAATCACGCCTAAGACTATACACAAGGCTATCACAACTAGAAAGACAAATGGGTATAACTTCCGACCTGGTCGACAAGAAGATGCCCATGAACTATTGGTTCATTTATTAGATCAAATGCATGAAGGCGAGCTTAATGCCGCCGGTATCAATCCTCAAGCAAGTGGCTGGAGAGATAGATTGCCTCTACCGAGATTAGATGAGACTACCTTCATTCACCGCATATTCGGAGGGTATTTACGAAGTCAGCTTAAATGCAATAAGTGTGGATACAAGAGTAATACTTATGATCCCTTCCTCGACCTTGCATTGGAAGTAAGCAAAAAGCACATTGACAGCTTATCGTCGGCCTTTAGAGAGTTTACTCAAAAGGAAACACTCGATTCAAACAATCGTTGGAAATGCTCTGGATGTAAAAAGAATGTCTGCCCAACAAAGCATTTGAGTATCTTTCGACCACCGTTATCACTATGTATCACATTGAAGCGGTTCGAGTTTGGCAAAGGTGGTGGCGGTGGTGGAATGAAGGGTTGGGGCTGGGGATTTGGTCATCGGAATAATAAAGGGTACAAATGTGGTAATGGTGGATCAAAGATACAAAAGAAGATTCATTTCCCTGCCCATATGAGCCTTCCATTGAGTGATGGAAGGATATGTCAATATGAGTTGAACGGTATGATCGTTCACGTTGGGAGTAGTGCCACAACTGGACACTATACATCATTTGTAAAGCGGCCGGGAAACAATCAATGGTGTTATATGGATGATTCACATGTAGAAAGGGTATCAGAACAGACGGTTTTAAAACAACGGGACGCCTATGTTTTGTTTTATACAAGGAAGGAAATTGGTAAGAGTGAGAAGCAGCAACGGCCCTCAGGAGGAAAGAAGAGGAAGAGACCCCATTCCTCTTCATTCTAACTTTACTATAAAAGATCTTAATGTAAAGTATCAAAAGATAGAGCTCACCAGGTGATCTCTACTCTTCGACAAGGATACCTACCGAGACGACTCAAGAATAAAATGAACAACAGCTTTCCCCCTTATTTTTTTCTACCAAATGAAATTGGTCGGCTACTAAGCTACTATGTACATTACTATCACTATGCACTCTTTACTGCAGTGTTGTGCATACTTTCTCATATCAAGCGGTGATGCCTTTTCTTTGCAACCGCCATCCACAAATTCAATAAATAACATCAATCTTCATACAACCATCAACTCGAGACAACATCATCATACACATCATGCATCCATACATAAACATCACCGTGTACTAAGGAGTCGATTGTATTCTTCAATATCAGCACCAATATTAAGTGATAAGAATTATGCTAGAAAGGATACAGCGCTTTCATACATAATCCAGTGGAGGTGAGTTATGTGGTTGTATTGTGTGTTAAATGCCGAATCAACTCACAGTTGCAATGAATCAAACTATGCAATACTCATTGACATATGTAGAGGAGAAGGCACAGAAGGATATAGTGAATCATTACGGCAATTAGAGTTTACAAGTGCATTTCGAGCGGAGATTAGAGATTACTTAACAACAACTCATGAAGATACTACATCATTAGATACATACATCGACAACATACAATTCCACTTTCAAGATGCATTAACTTACCACGGCCCTATATATGAAGATATTAATAATGATAACGACACAGCAAATGATGAGTTTGATGGGGCCGAGCCAATACCAAGAGCACAAGTGAGTGCATATGAATCGGCTATGCAATACGTTACAATATCAATGCCATCATCGAATATTATACCTGACAGAACTCTGAGTGAAATCTACAAAGCCACAATAGAACGATGTTCACTGATACGAACTTCTTTTCAAATAGTTGCATCTGGAGAAAGCTATGAACAAATAGCAACAAAAGCATTAGATGACAATTCATTCAATGATATAATGAAAGGTGGCAGGAATGACGATCTCACTTGGTCGATCCGATTGCGTAGATATGGTCCTATGCAAATGGTTGAGAACAAGTCAAATTCCAAGAGATCTCAACGACAAGCTCGATATGGTAAGAATGTAAGGTCGCCACTTCGAGATGAACGAAAGGCAATACTAGAAATGAAAGAGTTAGTACAGACATTTGCAGGCAAAGTTGATTTAACGGATCCACAATGTAGAATATATCTCCTTGAAGGATTGAGACATTGCAATTTATTATCAGGGGACAAAGATGACAAGCTATTAGCAAGAGTGGTGGCGAAAGGCCCCAAGACCTCAATCTACAGACCAAATACTCGAATATGTGTCACAACTACACCGTTATGCCCGATTGCTTCTTTCACGCTCTGCAACATAGCTCAAATACAACGCCGTGGGAACTGCACAATACTGGATCCATTTGCTGGTTCATGTGCAACTCTCCTTGCGGCGGCTCACATTACAACTCCAACAACATCATCAATCTCAGATGCATCTACTACTCAACAATCAAGTCAAAAAGGGTGTCAATCAGTTGCAATCGAGATAGCACACAATGGATATGTGAATCGTGATGACATTATCAAAGATTTTGAAACACGATCACTGCCGCCTCCGGTTGACATTATCCGTGGCGATTGTACATCATCGGAGATACGTCATCAAGCTCGACTAGCAATAGGCGGTGGAGCATTTGATTTCATAGTTACCGATCCGCCGTACGGTATCAGAGAGGCAATGAGTTCAGGAGAAGAGAGCAACAACTTAGATGTGGGTGATACAGAAACAATATCTCCGTTGACACAATTATTTTACGCCATGGGCCAAGATATCTCAATCAGTACCCCACTACTGAAGCAAGGAGGACGTTTAGTTGCCTTTATACCTGTTCAAAAGGGTCAGAGTCTTGAAGATTGCTTGCCAGATTCAAATGCAAGAGATGCCGCTCATCTAGTTATGGAAGGTGAAGGTAAAGAGCAAGTTCTTAGGTAAGCTGCCTATATTAGAAATCACAACGCGCTTTTGACTCATACTAACCTCCACCGTCATTCATATTTTTGTATGTACAACCAATTCTCGGAATTAAGTGATATCTTGTCAAGATGGTTAGTATCTTTTGTTCACGTATGAAGATAGAACCACCGCATAGATTGTTCAAAACTACTTGCTAGTAGTAGTAGCAAATATATCTTATTGACCCGACCAACGGTCGCTAATGGTGCCGTGATACCTTCCTTTTTCTTTATTAGAGCATGTTTTTTTCTCTTATTCACGACCTATGATTGGGTTCAAGTGTAGTAATCCCACATCTCATCATACTGATTATAGAAGTTAAACACTTCTAACTCCTGGCAGTGGTGGTATGCCATCATGTAGGTGCTACTAGAATGATATAGACATTGGCTGGTATCTGCTGGTATAGTCTTCGGACACTCTTAGCTAGATTGACATTTTTGTTCTCATAGTCTCTTCAACGACTAAATGACAAAACTTACTATTTTGGTCCTCTATATGCTCTCTATATGCTGTAAATATTGTAATGACACCATGTGATGATATATACTTAATGTTGTATATGCTACTCTACACCTATATGCCAGGAATATATGGCCTTAGATCACTCATTTTCTTTTCTTTCCACTTCTTCTCTCCACTTCTAGGGCCAAAGCACACACTGCACGACCTTATCACACGACTAAGTAGATACCGGCCTTCCTCTATTGTATATATAACTGAACTGGATGGTGTTTGGTCAAAAGATCTTCTCAAGTACCTAGTAGTCTGAGCTGAGGCTCTATGTGGATACTCATAAAAACAAAACAAAAACACAGTACATGACTAGCACTCACCACAAGAGGAATACAATAAGTAGCCTGATAGGGTCTATCCTTCTTATGACCATGTCTAAATTAGTCTAAATTAATCAATTTTTACCTGCCTTACTAAAGTTTTGGACGATTCCTACCTAGCAATTCTGTGTAGACATTTTTGGTACTAGCAGCTAGCTAGCAGGAAAAAAATCGCTTTTTTAGGAAAGAGTGGTATGACTACTTTGGAGCAGATTTATAAACAACACCATCAGCAGAGGAAATCATATTCTATAGCAGGGGCGTTGATAACTAGGAAGATGTGGCAGGCAGCATCTAGTGGTAGTGATGAGAGGGAGAGAACAGGAAAAGAAGATGCGGGATGCAAAAAATGATGAAGAAAAACGACAGTAGGATAATAACCCACTAGTGTCCTATATACCACAGCCCCATATCTATACAGTTTATATATGGTGTATACTTTTATTGCATGTATAGGAGTGTGGAGTTTTGGCTAGGTAAGAAGAGAGGGAAAACCAAAAATGTAGCGAAAAAGGGCCACTACCAGTCGCAATATCCTCTTCTTACATCGCCTTAGTTCATCTATCTTACTCTCATTATCAGCCTCCCTGAATGAACCATTTGCACTGGGGTGTCGTTGTGGGGAGGTTGCTTGTTTGAGGGTATTACTTCATGAGGTGGTGGTCCATGGCCAGCTTTACAAGAATAAAATAAACAAAACCGTTAATGATAAATTTATTGCTCTTATTACACTGACTGCCTCTCGACGACCAATATAAATGGACGGCCTTAACGACTCTAATATCTTGCAAGATGGAGCTACTAATTCTACTCAGGATGCTAGTATGCCGATAGATGGCGCGAATCAAGCCGATAGGGAGCCACAGACACAAATAAACAACAACCCTCCATCTCAGTCTCAAGCATTGCCTACACAAGATGTGGATAAGATTATACATACCGAAGACGACAAACAAGATAAGATGGATGCACCGCTGTCATCTGATATATCAAAGGAACAACTTCCTAATAATGATAATAATGACTTAAGCTCAGGTGGGCGAGTAGATGACAGCGAAGAGCAAAAGGCATCTCTGCCACTACACGAAGTAAATTTAAATGAGGGTGCATCTGATATGAATTTAGCAGCTGCACCTCTACCATTGCAAGCAACAAATAATGATAATGACTCATCCACCGCACAAAAAGATCTAAGTTTAGATGTGAAGACAAACGAGCAGGCGGTAGACGGTAGCGAAGTTGGTGGTGCAGATGAGAGGGCATCTCAATCTCAGATTGAGAATGAGGGTACAACTAAACAGCAGATACCCGAGACAACACCACAGCAAGCTGTAGACAAAGAAGCCAACCCGAATAATTCGGATGTTGATATGGCCGAGGCAGAAGATTCCAAACTTGATGGCATATATGGGGCGGAGAATGTATCTACATCACAGAATGATAATGATGACACATCTTGTGAGCAAAAGAAGCCAGCACATTTGCCACAGCAATCGAGTGAAGTAGACGTTGATAAAGTCACAGATGGAAATTGTGGTGGAGATAAGGAAAAGATCGATGAGAAACAAGACAACGATGGAGCAGTAGCACCAAATATAACTAGCGAGACAGCAGTAATCGACCTCGAGAGTACCGATAATAAGGAAGAAATGCGTACAGTAGCTTCGGATAGCAACAAGAAAGAGACCAAATTGTCCAAATTTCAGCTGTCAAGACAACCTACTCGATCAGAGATGCCTTCGTTGCGTAGCAAATCAACAACGACAAAGCTCGAGGAGTCTGCTATGGCACAACTTGAGAAAAAGTCAATAGACGCAAGTATGAGTAAGATTGACGAGTCAAAGTATCCTCCCTCGTGTATTGTAAAGTTGCCCCACGATGTATCATCGGGGGATCAAATTACAATTCGCTGGCCAACTTATATGCAGTCACCCGAAAAGACAGGGAGCAAGAAGAGAAAAGCAACTACATTTGACGAGGTTGAACTTGCAATCAAACCTCTTCTTGTTAAGGTAACTCTCCCGAAGATCAATGCTAAACGTTTTAGGGTGAAGACGGGCGAAAGTAGACATGTTAAAGTTCATGCACCATGGGTAGCCTTCAAACGTGCAGCCGCCAATACATTAAATACACAACAATTACGCAGTATCGGTATAGAAGGTAGGACTGGAGCCGGCATAAGAAGATCACGTCGTCAGCATGTACGTTCTCATGGAGAGGGCAACTTTTCTATCGGACATTCTCGTATTGGGCAGCGTTATCAAGTCTCAGTTGCATCAATACCCTCGTCCGATACTTGGCAGAAACAACAAAAGTCTAGCACAATAACAACAGATACTGGTGATAGTGAAGCGGCGAACTTGAATGATCAAATGTGGAATAAGACTCTAGCTCAATCGGCACTCAACAATGAAAAGGCGGCTGTTGATTACATAGATTCCCTACACACCTATCAAAGGGGAAGAGGAATCATGACACTACATCAATGTGAATACAAAGTATTAGACGCGGAACAACGATTCAACAAACAGACACAAGCCAATGTACCATACCTTGATAGGCTAGAAGGAGTGGGGCAACCGGCATCACAGAAAGCACACGCATTACTTGAAGGGACACCATTCTCTCAACAAGAGCACATTTTATTCGAAACTGCCATTCGTGAACATCGGAAGAATTGGCCCAAGATTGCCAAGGACGTTGGATCTTCAGTTAATCGATGTCTTATACATTATTATTCAACTTACAAGGCTGGTGAGGGCGGCTACGCCAAAACGAAGAAACTATGGGAGCAATCAGATACGTGTTTAGTATGCCAGGATGGAGGTGAGCTCATTTGCTGTGATGGTGAAGGCTGTGTGAACTCATACCACTTGCGTTGCATAGGATTGGAAGAGATCCCAACAGGTGAATGGTATTGTCCGGAGTGCCTATCCAGAAAGAAAAAGCATCCGAGAGTAATGAATAGTTAATAGAGATACTTCATAAAATAGGCCAAGAATGAAGAGACACATGTTTTGATATTTGAGTGGACTATCTAATAATTCATTATCCTTGAGTATCATTATGTTCTCCAACTCCAAAATTGACTGGTTGTATCGTCTCCTCTGCCGGCATGCTCGCATTTGTTCTAAGTTGAGGTTGTACCGCATTTTGCTGACCGTTGAAGCTTGCACTGTGTAATTGCATATTATACGCCATCTGCTGTGGTGTTATTCCACCACCTTGATAAGATCCAGGATGCATCATACCAGAGTCGGACTGAAACGATTGTCGTCGAACTAGATCATTCAGCTGCTGTTGCTGTGCTTGCTGTTGTAACCCTCCCTGTTGCTGAGCAGGTTGTGTTGAATAGTCTTCCAACTGCTGAGATAGAAGACTAGCTCCTATACCACTAGCCACAGGATTAAAATTAGATTGGTTGGCAGCAAGCATCTGCTCTTGTAAGCCAAGCTGTTGGAGAAGAAGACCTCCAGGTGACATTGACATTTGATTGAATT
>Ga0075439_12541_pt1 | contig 13693 bp, 12 predicted proteins | sample MintriSingleCell_FD_74264 | JGI IMG/M metagenome (GOLD analysis project Ga0075439, IMG submission 74264) | Marine eukaryotic communities from Monterey Bay, USA to study complex ecological interactions - Minidiscus trioculatus JGI Plate_4_G5... | ecosystem: Environmental > Aquatic > Marine >... | reverse complement strand
AACCCTCAACGTTTGGTCAGAATGGGGAGAAGATGAGGCAATATCAGTTGGAAGGGTTAAACTGGATGATTAGGTTGCAAGAAAATGGGGTAAGTACGAATAATATATCATATGATGTGCATGAACAGATATCTGTATACTCACATGTCCATGTTTTTAATAGGTGAATGGGATCCTTGCAGATGAAATGGGGTAAGTTGTCAAGTTTATATGGATGTTTAAAAGTTTATCCCCAAATAAATGAAAGACTAACATACTTCATCTTCCCAATTAATTATAGTTTGGGGAAGACAATGCAATCTATTTCCATCTTAGTCTACATGATGCAATTCAAGGGCGATAATGGTCCACATCTTATCATTGTGCCCAAATCGACTTTAAGTAATTGGATGAACGAATTAGCACGATGGGGTAAGTTATTTGATTTAATACGAAACTCAATGTCTCTTCTATCTCAAGTGTAATAATCTAACACGCCATCTCATTTCCTTTTCAATACATGTAGGTCCTACCCTAACTGCAGTAAAATTCCATGGTACCAAAGATGAACGTCTTGATATTGCTACCAATGTATTGCAACCAGGACAGAAGGATGAGGAACGTGAATGGAATGTGGTGGTGACAACATATGAGATTCTCAACCTCGATCGTAATGTGTTCAACAAGTTTGCATGGTCTTATCTCATCATCGACGAAGCCCATAGGCTGAAGAATGAGGCATCTCAATTTTCAAGAGTTGTCCGTACATTAGAGACAAGGTTTAGGCTTCTACTTACGGGAACACCACTGCAGAATAATCTTCATGAGTTGTGGGCGTTGTTGAACTTTCTGGTGCCTGATGTATTTGCTTCGGCAGAACAGTTCGACGAGTGGTTCAATCTAGATATTGATGATGCTGATGAAAAGAATAAGCTCATTTCTCAACTGCACAAGATCTTACGTCCGTTCATGCTCCGACGTCTTAAGGTGGACGTTGAGAAGAGTCTCCCCCCAAAGCGCGAAACCATCTTGTTCACTGGCATGTCTGCCATGCAAAAGAAGTTGTATAAGGATATCCTTATGCGTGATATGGATACTCTCACCGGAAAGGGAGGTTCAGGAAGTCGAACTGCCGTGCTCAATATTGTCATGCAATTGAGAAAGTGTGCAGGCCACCCCTACCTATTTCCAGGCATTGAGGATAGGTCACTCGACCCCCTTGGTGAACATCTTGTCAAAAATTGTGGTAAAATGGTATTATTGGATAAGCTCCTAGTTCGATTGCAAGAGCGTGGTCATCGAGTGTTATTGTTTACACAAATGACTCGTATTTTGGATATAATGGAAGACTATATGCACATGAGAGGCTTTCAATACTGTCGGATTGACGGTAACACATCCTATGAGGATCGTGAGGAACGTATTGATTCATACAACAAACCCAATTCAGAGAAGTTTTGTTTCATTCTATCAACAAGGGCCGGCGGATTGGGTATTAATCTCCAGACTGCAGATATTGTCATTTTGTATGATTCAGGTATGTACATGTGACATGTGTGTATCTTGTGATATATAAACATACACCTGTCGCTCATCTTCGTCTTTTTTCAAGATTGGAATCCTCAGGCAGACTTACAAGCTCAAGATCGAGCTCATCGGATTGGTCAGAAGAGAGAAGTACAGGTATTCAGATTGGTAACGGAAGATACAGTTGAGCAGAAGGTTGTAGAGCGTGCTCAACAAAAGCTCAAACTTGATGCTATGGTAGTACAACAAGGCCGATTGAATGAAAAAGACAAGCTGTCGAGCGAAGAACTGCTGGATGCTATTCGCTTTGGAGCTGATAAAATCTTCAAGTCTAAAGACTCGTCCATTACTGATGATGATATCGACCTTATTCTTGATTCGGGGAAGCGGAAGACACAAGAACTCAATGATAAACTTCAAGCCGCAGAGAAAGGAGATCTACTCGACTTCAAACTGGATGGCGGCATCGCTACTCAGACATTTGAAGGTATTGACTACTCAGAAGCCAAAAACGCCCAGTTCACACAAGATCTTTTGAGTAATATGGCTATGGATGTGGGTAAGCGTGAACGACGAACTGTGGCATACAACGAGAACCAATTATACATACAACAAATGCAACAGCAAGGATTGCAACAGCCTAAAAAAAAGAAGAAAGCAAAGAAGGAAATAAGGCTTCCTAAGATGTTGCGATTACCGAGAATGGAGGAGTTTCAGATGTTTGACCGTGATGCATTGAATGCGCTGCAAGAGGTAGAAGAGCAAGCATTCCGAGCTCTTCCAGAAGAGGTGCAATTAGCGGTGGGTGGAACTAAGGCTATCAAAAAGCAAGAGGAAGACCAACCTCCAAATGTAGATGCGTCTAAAGATGGTACTGTCAAGACTGAGGAGAGCAAACCTGAGGAAACCGTCAAGTCAGAAGATACTGTGATGAAAGAAGAACCAAAAGATGATAGCGAAGAGAAGAAGAAAGAAGTCATAACTCTTGATACACTACCTCCTTTGCTCAGCGAGGATCAGGCGAATGAGAAGACTCGTCTTCTGGCGGAAGGCTTTTCAGACTGGAGCAGACATCATTTTAATGCCTTTGTCAAAGCAAGTGGAAAGTATGGTAGAACAAATTATGCCAAGATTGCAAATGATGTAGGAAAGCCCGTGAGTGCCATTCAATCCTATTCAGAGGCTTTCTGGGACGAGGACTTTGGAAAGAAGCGCTTTGCAGCAAACGAGTACGAGAGACACGTGAAGAATGTTGAGAAGGGGGAGAAGAAGATTGGCGACATTAAAGGCCTTCAGAGAGGAACCAAGGTGCTTATCAGTTTGTTTGAAAATCCCTGGGTAGAGTTGCAGTTCATTCATCACAAACATACTACAAAGGATAACAAGTTCACAGCTGAAGAGGATAGATATCTGTTGTGTTGGGCTCATAAGGTGAGAGCTAACGCATATCATCTCTGTTCCGTTTTATGCCTCGTTTGCCATATCTCATGCTTCTCTGTTGTCTTTATAATCTATTTTAGTATGGCTATGGCAATTGGGAAGCAATCAAGTTTGCTATTCGTCGCTCTAGTAACTTTAGATTTGACTACTTTCTCAAGAGTCTGCATCCTGAGGTCATCGGTCGTAGATGTGAGTACTTAATGAGAGCTGCCGAGAAGGAAGTTGATGCTTTGGAGAAACAAGTAGTCGAGGAAGCAGAACAAGAAGGACGAACATTACCTCCCGGCGAAATCAAGCTGCCCATGTTCAAGGAGCTCCAAGCGAAGAAGAGGGCTGCAGCACAGAAAAAGTTCTTAGAAGAACGAGCTCAGCTTGAGAAGAATGTATCTGATATCGATAAACAGATTCTTCAAATCCAAAAGGCTCTGCAGGATGTTGATGGAGTCCAGACCATCGATACCTTCTTCCGACCATCGAGCACAGATCTATCTGAGGAGATGACAGCAGAGCTTGCAAATATTATTGCAAGGGCCCGATCACAGGGTAAGGATGCAATTATAGATGAATTCCAATCTCAATTTCCCGGCAAGGGCAGCAAGAAAACAGTCGGCAGCAAAATTGACACCGTAGGAATCAAGGAGAAGAGGGCAGATGAGGGAGATACAGCTCCTCATTGGTATGTGAACTCAGACCATACTCATTTACTCACCAAAGAGACCAAGAAGCATATCGGAGTAGCCAAGGAAGGTCGTCTCGAGGCCAAGGGGAAGAAGCGCAAGGCTGCTGAATCTGAAAGTGAAGAAGAGAAAGTTACCGGCGCAAAAGTTGGGGGAGAGTTTGTCGAGTTCCCAGATTATAATGGAGAAGAGGAACCAGCTGAGAACAAAAAGGCATTTACCTTGTTTTGTAAGCGTACTCGAAAGGAAGTTAAGAACTCTCTTCCCTCAGAGTTTAGGAAGAACAAGGTCAGTTTATATTTTTGCATGTTTAAGTTGTTTTGTGTACATAAATAACACTTTACACTGACATCACATTATCAAATGAATAGGATCACGTCAATGGTATACTGAAAGATCGCTGGGATGCTTTATCGGATGATGATAAGCATGTTTGGAAAGAGTGGCAGGTGTGGGATAAGAAGCGATATGAATATCAATGCGATGTCTATGATAACAAACATAGCAAGGCAAAGAAAACAAAGAAGGCGAAGAAGAAGGATAGCCTTTCAGTACCCAAGAAAGCAAAGATGGAGAACTTTGCTTCTATCCCAAAGAAGAGGTCATAATTAATAGCCAATAGCTATTCTGATTTACTCTAACTTATCAAACAAACTATATTCCAGCACAATCTACTTCTATATCTTGTTTACATAATCCCTCAAATATCATCAGTCAAATCCAGTAGTACCAAATGTTCCTCTCCTTCTTTAAACGCTGGCTTCCCCAAATAAGGACAACCAGCACACCTGAATGCATCCCCCTTGGAACAATTACCGCAGTCACTTTTATGTGGCTGTTCTGTCTTCTTCTCTTCTCCTCTTGCTTCAGCAGCTTCCATCTCTGCTCTACCACAACTGCAATTATCACATGCCTTCCGTCCACCACAATCATCAGCTGATGCCTTGGCACGTGCCTCAACATCTATTGTCGGAGGTGGGGCCAACATACCATTAGCAGCAGCGCCATTTAATAAATCATCTTCATCAATTTGGTCGTCATCATCATCTTCATCATCTAGATTAAGTGTTACCTTCGTTTTATTTGCGGCACCAATATTCAACCGTGTAGGTGCAGATGTAGATGAAGTTGTGGCAGCAGCTTTACGTGCAATAAATACACGTCCACCACCTTCACTTCTTTGTTCTGATTCAGTTTTTAATCCAGCTAATACAAATGAAGTCATAATAACACTGGCATCACCTACGCTTGCATCATTATTATTTGATACTAAATGTACTGCAATTGTACCGCTGGGAGATAGGTATGGAACTAATGATGCTAATGCTAATGAATCATAATGACTTAATAATTCAGATGATTGAAGGTAAATACTAATAGATTGCAAAGAAGATGGTGGAATTGTTATGTTCCCATTTGAGAGGCAGTTGGAAAGAGTCTGTTTTTCAAGCGATTGTACCACGATATTGCCTACCGCAGGGGATGTATCGGTAGTATAGCTACCAATATGGATAATAGCAGAAGTAATTGCCGTCATATTTGATATTATATTGTATTAATGGAAGCTAAGGAGCACTATCGTATTCGATTTAAATAATTTTAGATAAAGGATACCGGTTGGACCCTCTTTATTACATGTGGAATTAGGCTTCACAGGCAAGTAGTAAAGCATTCTCAACTCTTTTAGCCTTATATATTCTGCATTGAATATCAATTAGAACCAGATCTTCATTAGATTTGAAACATACTATGTCCTTCAGTGATTGAAACACACCTTTATTTCCTTTAGCCATTTAAGATAAACTCATCACTTCATTCATCATCACAGCCCATATTTGTTTTTGATGTCCTCATCGGAAGTGCCTCCCAACTGCATTGATCGTTTTGTTGCGGCAGTGACTGCTGATATTGTAGCCGCACGGAATCCCCTATCATATATGGAAAGATATTGTATAATGAAAAACGACATTAATATCATACATAGCCATGTTAAACACAATATACAAACAAGTATATATACATATCTTCTTACCCCTTTTCCAATGCCTCAACTCCGGCAATAGTCGTACCACCAGGAGATGTAACAGCATCCTTTAATTCACCGGGATGTTTGCCAGTTTTCAACACCATCTCAGCTGCTCCCTTGACTGTCTGTGCGGCCAACATTGTTGATACATTACGAGGCAGACCTGCTCTAACGCCACCATCACTTAGTGCTTCAATAAATTGAAACACATATGCGGGTCCACTACCGCTCACACCAGTAACAGCATTTAGTAATGTTTCGTTCACCTCCATTGATAACCCAACTGCATCAAGAAGAGTTTTCACAAGTGTTCTATCTTCTTCAGTAGCAAGACTTCCTAAAGCAAATCCACACGCCGCTTGCCCGACAAGACATGGTGTATTAGGCATAACACGAACTACTCTACGTCCGGGCAGCGCCTTCTCCAATGTTTCTAATGTAACACCCGCTGCAATTGAAATAATGACAGCACCAGAATCTTTTGCTTCCATTATATCTTTACATGCGCCCTAATGTATGATTGATAGAAATATGAGCATATGATGTGCACAATGATTATGTATACATACAATCTCCTTACCATGATACAGTTTGGTTTCACCGCTAAGAATATTGCATTATCTGAATTAGCACATACATCAGCATTTGATTCATTGGCATTATATCCCTTCTTCGATGCTGCCTGTAGAGCCGGTGGCCAAATATCAGAGCAATACATTTGTGATGGCTTTCGTAAATCTTGACCTACGATACCATCCATTAAACTGGAAGCCATCATTCCAGAGCCGATGAAACCTATATTATTAGCAGCCATTTTAGTAGTTGTTGAGGAGGATATAAAGAGAGATAGTAGAGGAGATATGAGCATGTAGGAGGAGAGAGCTACCTCTAGAGAAAAGTGAGTAGGAGTTAGGATGAGGAGAAGGAACCAATGGCGATCGAACGATTTTGGTTGATTGTTTGAGTTGTGGTATTATTGGAGATATAATGTTTATGTGGCGCTGGCAGCTCGTATGTCGGCTTTACACGGCCGCAGTATTCGTATTATGCACATGTGATGGGTTTTCTCTGCAATCATTGATACCATCTGTTAGTCACATACCTTTATATCCACAAAATGTACTTGCAACACATCATCATTCTTCTGTATCATCACTGCAAATTTCGAATGCATCAGCACAATTAGATCCACTACTAACTTCCTTCCTATTGAGATCGATACGAAATGATGACGATATTGATGATATACATCACCATACCCACTTCACATTCTCCGATGCATCAAAGGCAATGGTTGGATTGCAAATATGGGAATCATCATTACGAAAAGCACATTTACCAACAATAGATGATTTCGAATCAGTTCAATGTACAACTTGGCCAGACGAGCCATTATTTACGTATGTCTTTGAGGTGTTATCCAAGCTTGGCTTACCGAGATTAGTTCGTCGTCACCCAGAAGTATTAACAACATCCGTCTTATTAAGTGTTGCAAAAGTTGTTGTACAGTTCATTAAGGCACACCGGCAAGGAAAGTTGGTAATGTCTGATGATATAGATGATGAAGAAGAAGATGATGAATATAGCTGGGAAGAAGATATAATAGAAGATGATTATTCTACCCATTTTGAGTACGAACCACTCTCTACCGACGAATTGGATCAATTGGCAGAATCATTATCAAGCAGTTTACAAGATCAATGGGGTGGGATAGTACAAGGTGTTGCACATTTGGATAAGGTATTTGGGTATGATCATGGATTGCTCGATCAACAGGGCGAATCTAGTGGATTTGGTGTCAACGATGCTATATGGTCACATAGTGGTTGGGCTCCTATGCCTGACTTACAAAGAAGGATATCATCAATGCCAGAGCTACGAGAATTACTATCAAAACTAGGAAAAAGACAATCAGCTAGTGGTACCAATAATCGTCGATTCAGACCTAGAAAAGGATCATACAACACTGATGATATGATGGGAGTACAACTAGACCCCCTTGATCCTACTTCAGTATCAGGCTTGACCCTATCAGATGATCTAAGTACAATGCTCCCGACGGAAGCCGTGTTGCTTCGATCATCTATGCGTGCTCTACGATTACTATTCTTGGCAAAGAAAGCGGAGTCGAAGCTCTTAAGTTATGAACTGTCCGGCTGGACTGATGTACCAACAAAACCTCTAAATACTAGACGGAGTGTGCAGCTACCCTCTACCTCAGGAGGGCCGCTAATAATATGTTTGGATACTTCACACAGTATGTCTGGTATGAGAGAAGATCTCTCCAAAGCTGTAATACTCGCTGCTGTTACGGAAGCACATAGGCAAGGAAGAGAATGTCGTGTTGTAGCCTTTTCATCAGCGAGCAATACAATTGAAAGTGGAAACATTAGTTGTGATGCTAATGGCATAAGAAAACTTTTAGATTTCTTATCATATTCATTCGGAGGTGGTACTGATGTGACTGGCGCTTTAAAACATGCTATGGAAGTATTAGAGAATGACTTGGCTTCATCTGACATACTTTTGGTAAGTGACGGAGAGCTACCCAACCCACCTGTATCAAAGCTGATACTTGCCAAGCTGGATGCGCTGAAACAACAAACCGGAACTGAAGTACATGGTTTGTTGGTAGGAAAAAGAGAAAGTGAAAGCATGAATCTACTTTGTACTGAAGTGCATGACTTTCTAAGTGATTATGATGGTCTTAATGGAGTAATGAATGATATATATGCAGGGATGAACACGAGAAGGTCAGCTTCAGTTTTATCACTTTTCCCATCAGCTAATATGTTTCTTCCTACACGACAATCTTTCCTTAATGGATGGTCTAAAAAGCGACGTTCGGGGACATCTCTACATGCGAGTCAGTCTGATTATTCATGTGGCGACATGCAAATGAAACTGCATAAACGAGGAGATAGAGCAGCTAAATCAAAGAAGCAACGCTTTGACGATGACGACGATGACTATTGGGATTTTGAAGGCGACGATGAAAGTTATACAGGAGGCGGAAGTAGGAAAGTCCAATCTTCTGATACTCAGGTAACCCCAATAGAGAAGTCAGAGTATATTCTACGAATAGAAGACGCCATCAAATCACTCGAAAAGACTGCAGAACAAACATTAGAAGAGAGGAAACATACATTATCAGACATGAACATACCATCACCATCGAGCAGTGTGATATTAGAGACAATTGCTCATGTCGAGTCGGGACTCGTCGAGCGAGACTTAGAGGCTAGGTTAGTAGTATTAGGGATGATCAGTAGAGAACATATACTATTTATAGGACCGCCCGGGACCTCTAAGTCGGAGATTGGAAGGAGATTAGCACAGCTCTGTGGAGGACCCATGTTTCAGAGGTTATTCACTAGATTTACAACGCCGGAGGAAATCTTCGGGCCACTATCATTACGAGCTTTAGAAGCTGACGAGTATCGACGATGCACCGAAGGTTTCTTACCAACCGCGACCGTCGCATTTCTCGATGAGATCTTCAAGGCAAACTCTGCAATTCTGAATACATTACTCACCATCTTGAATGAGAGGAAGTTTGATAATGGTGCAGGTAACAGAGAAGATTGCCCTCTGAAATGTGTGATAGGTGCCAGTAATGAATTGCCAGACTCTGACGAACTCGATGCTTTATTAGATCGTTTCCTTCTAAGATCGTACGTAACATCCGTGTCAGATGAAGGTTTGATGGAGATACTCAACACTCAAACATTACCAAGTGAACCTGATGTGGATTCAAGTATGTCCGAGTCATTAGATGAAGTCGTTGCTGATATATCAAGCAAATTGAATGATGTATCAATTGATCAGAACATTTCCATACTGATCAGAGATATCAGAAGTTTCCTTCGAGATCAATTGGGTATATATGTCAGCGACCGACGACTAGTCAAGTCGGCTAGACTACTCAAGGTAGTGGCACTGTCCAATGGAAGAGATCGCGTTGACTATATTGACTGTTTACTACTCCAGCATGTAGTTTGGCAACGTCCAGAACATCGTGATGCTGTTAGAGAGTGGCTTTTAGATAACATGACACCAAGTAATGATGTTGTGGACCAAACCAAGTTTATATTCCAAAACCTTGCAAACGAGTCTCTAGAGCTGGTAAAGAAGACTCAAGGAGATATAACAGGTCATGCAGGGGCAAGAGCAGTTGATCTAGAAGCAATCAACTCTATTAGGACTGAGCTAGAAGCGATTGAACAATTGTTATTGCAGAAACACAATGAGATTACTCGACACATTGTCTTGCTTGATACGAATCATTTATGGATTAGTCACGATGAAGCAAACGCAACCAAACAATATTTATTACCTCTCGCCGAGGAAGCTTCTACTGCTGTCAAAGAAGCTCTATTCGAGACGATTATGCTCAAGCTCGCCTTATCATCCAGTAGTATTGATAATGAGATACGCTCGGATGTGATTGAAGCGCTGACAAGTAGTAATGGCTCTAATGATAGTAGTACGACCTTTACTGATGAAGAGTTGCGACTTAGTCTGAAAGAGGCCAAGAGACAATACAAGGGTGATCTTCTCCGCCAGTGGAAATCAGAAAGAGCAAAGATGGAATAACGCTTCAGAATATCAAACATTTACATTTAGGTACATACCAACACTTATCATGACAAAGTATACAACAGCCACAACAATAGAGAAAACCTTCAAGCTGACAAGAGTACTGCCGCAGATACGGAAGCAATAAGCAGTTGCACAAAAGCATCCGATCTAAATCTATCTCTGCTATTAATCAAAATGTCTCCATAAAAGGATACAACAAACCAAGATAAACACGCATAGCCTAATGATCGAGTGTATGACATGGTTGCAAGGCAATAAGCAAGTGTACCGAAGACAGAGTCCACCTTTCCTCTAGCTCTAAGGCATCGTTCAGTAGTAGGATTTGCATCAAACTGATTTGACTTATTTGCAATGAAGTTTGGTACTAAGGTGAACAATACTCCTAGAAAAAGATAGAACCCTCCTCGAAATTGGATAGAAAGCTTTTCGTCACCCAACCATTTGCCTTCAATGAGCAATGTTGCAATTGCTATCTTCACTAAGTTGCGTGTTGACGAAAGCTCTGTTCCAAATTTGGTCATATTAGTCATGCTATAGAAGAGGAAACATACCCTTGGGACTGTTGATATGGACAAAGCTTTGCTAAAACTAATGTTTGTAAATGATAATAACATTTCAGCAACACCCAATGAAAACGAAGAGGCACCATTGGCTTGCACTAGATCAACAACTTGTGGTTTGATACTCTCCTTATCATTAAACTTGTAAATCTTCTTTGCTGCTGTTGTGGGTGATATGAGCATAACAAGGCCATTAATGAGACCGAGGATGGGCAGTACTGAGGATACTATTGCTTGTGCTGACATTGTTGTGTTGCTGATTGGAAATAGAAGTAAGAAGTATATTACAACGCTTCGATAACTTATGCAATAATGAGATAAACTATGATAGTTTATGATATACTCTAATCTACTCTATCAAGACGATGATTGATGATATGCTGCATGCATTCTCGTCGAAGACAACAGAGTAGGCCATACATCCTCCAATGCTGTTTTGAACACAGCTGTGCAGTTTTCACAAGAAATGACTCTTAAAGTACTGTCACAATTGACACACATACGTCACACTAGAAGAAGAATGAATTATGCTGATGCTGACTATGCGAATAATATGGAGTACCATACTTATCATAAATCATAGGAGACTATACTACACATTATCCATACTCATTTGCCTAGTAAACAATAAGCAGCTCGATTAATCCACAACAATATTTCTACAGTCAACATCATATAAATCAACATGTTCAGATCAATTACATTCGTCACTGCAATAATATGCATTTTAGGATGCTTCACCAATGCTTTTCAAACTATACCAACCACATCATCAATTGCAAATAGTAGGAGCAGTAGTATGCAATTAGGAATGATATTTGGTGAGTAACTTTTCTACAACACTAAACAAGCCAAGTACAGAAATGGTATAAGGTATCTTCATCTATGATCATGCTCATCCTCTCCAATATCTAATATTGTACTTTTTATATGAATTTGTGCCCACATATTGGTTATTGCTAATCTTACCAACACCTACATTCTACAGGGCCACCTAAAGATGACGGAAAACCAGGTGACTATCTCTGTAAAGATTGTGGATATGTATATACAAAGGGACCAGCTGCCTGGGCAAAAGAAACCGATAAGTATAAATGTCCGGTAAGATTATATACATAGTTTGTGCATATCATATGTTCACTTTATCGATATCGATATATAGTATCGAACAAAAGAACAATGAATACTCATATGATATCTATCTATTGCAATATAGCCATGTGGAGCTCCAAAGTTTCGGTTTAAGAAGATACCCAAAGGCAGTGCTGATGGCAAGGTTGAAGTAAAGAAAAGTTGGTTCTAATTATATTACCTTATTAGAGGATGGGTTATTAGAATTGAACGAAATGAATAATCAAAGAAACAAACAAATATACAATCAACAACTGACCTGAAGAAGACAGAGCTTATTAGATTAGGTAGTCATGATGAGGAGACTCTATGTTTCGAAGGAACTGTTTTGCTAGATAAAGTAATGAACATACACTAAACAAACAGACTTACTTAATTTGCATATGTTAAATCATCAATACTCTAAGAGATATATTGGTTGACATTAATTTACATAAACTTGCAGAACATTTTCAATACGAAACAATATCATTTCGCTGTCCTTCTTACATATTGAATGAGACATTCAAGCTCCCATTTTGGACAATAGGATTGCGTAGACTTGATCGTCGAGCAACCTTTGGCCCACGGCTAGGACCATCTTGATCATCATATTCCGCAGCACCATTATCAGAGTTCCCTGGGCTGCTACCTTCACCCTGCTTTTGATCATCATTTGGCTGCGCCTGCTGCTGTTGTCCATCAATAATATCATTATTGATACCTGCACTATGATCGACATTGATGTCGAAATCATCCATGTTCTCCCAATCAATTGATAGAGCTGATAGACCTGACATAGCACGGCCGAATGTTGTGTTGGATGTTAAGGAAAAGTTTCTTCCCAATCCACTAAGACCGCCGATAGACATGCGCATGGATTGCCGACCTCGCTGCTGTCTCCCCCCTCCATCTCCTTCTCCACTGACTCCAGCACTATCTTGAATAGGCTGTTGGTATGACATGTACCCATTGTTATCCTGGGGTTCAGCGGGAAGAGCAACTTCTTCCTCCCCGGCCTTGCAATAGCAATGAACACCAGCGGTACAGGGCATACCAGTGCGTGTGTTGCAGCCCGCTGCAAATCCATCAATGAGCTCTTCTGTTTTGTTAAACACATCAATGATACCCGGGCTAAACTGAGAGTGTCTGGGACAGTTTTGACGCAAAACATTGTTATCTGGACAGGTACACTCAGTATTCCACTGGAATCCTACCAATGGTGATACATTTGGAATAGTCCTCTCCATCATAGAATACATATTCTGCAATGTCATGTCACTGGGAACAGATACACTCCTCGCCTTGGCAGTGTAACCAACCATACTTAAGTTTCGTGCGGCTTCGTGTGCAATTCGACGACAATCGTTGATATTTTCAATCTTGATTAAGACAATGTTCAACTCCATATCGGCGGCAGCATCAAGTAACCCGTTAATGGGTGAACGAGATCCAACACATCCCTTCAATACAGTTTCAACAATCTTGACACAGTGAGCACATGTGATACCATTAATCGTCATATAGAATTGAATATCATTCACACCCGTGCCTTGATTGGGTGATACGACAACGACGGGTGTTACGCTTGGATCTCCATACTTGGACGGGTCGACATTGTTCAACCTTGTAGATGTATTAATGCCCCCAGTATTTGCCCCAATACCCCGATGGGCAAGCTGAGTGGCCGCCGAGCTAACCTGTTGGACTAATCCTGGAAGATTAACCTTGCCGGGTACACACCGTCCCTTCATTTCAATACCCTTGGCTAC
>Ga0075439_12325_pt1 | contig 13715 bp, 9 predicted proteins | sample MintriSingleCell_FD_74264 | JGI IMG/M metagenome (GOLD analysis project Ga0075439, IMG submission 74264) | Marine eukaryotic communities from Monterey Bay, USA to study complex ecological interactions - Minidiscus trioculatus JGI Plate_4_G5... | ecosystem: Environmental > Aquatic > Marine >... | reverse complement strand
TCAAGACTATCTCACGGACTGATGTGGCTACTATCAAAGTTAATTCCGATGATACCGGCCGTGAAATTAAAAACAAGATTGTAAAGGCTGGCTATGATGTTCCACCAAGCTCACAAACAGTTGTGGTTAGTGGCAAGGTACTTGATGATAAGACAACCATTGGTAGTCACGGTAGTCCCAAGGTAATCTACGTGACGCAGCCATTACGTGCATCCGGGAACACTGGGAAGAAGAAGAGTAAGACGAGTAAGAAACGAGGACCGACTGGACCTCCACCATCTCTGAATAGACCTGCTCCGCGTCCTCCACCAAGTCGGCCACCAACTTTGAATGCTCCGCGTCCAGCACAAGGCCCACGTCCTCCACCATCTTTGAATAGACCTGCTCCGCGTCCTGCACAAGGCCCACGTCCTCCACCATCTTTGCATGCCATTGCTCCACGTACAGCTCCGCGTGCTCCACCTCGTCCACCTCCATCATTGAATGGACAACCCCGACGACTCCGAAGAGTATCAGATGAAGATGAAATGTCTTCTCATGAAGAGCAAGTATCAGCAGCCACACTACCCCAACATGTTCAAAATGAAATCTCGGAGATCAATAGCGCTGCCGCAGAGTTTGATGATGTAGATGAAGTTCTTGAGAGTATATCGAGTAAGGGTAATAATGTATACATCATTGAGCTCGGTCCAAATGCCAAAGAATTGAATATCATGGGTGGTACAAGCAAATATGTCCGAGAGCGTATAGATTGTGTATACAAGATTGGACGTACTGATGATGAAGGCATGAGGCGCTTGTCCAATCTGAACGTTGGCAACTTCTTCAACTTGAGAATCAAGAAGTACAAGACTAATAATGCAACTGTGATGGAAAAGTTCTGGCATGACGAGTTTGAGTTGCACAACATTCGTGGAGAATGGTTCTCCTTGCCTGATCATCTCAAGGCCAAGTTCATGTGTGATATGGCAGCACATGTACACAGTGATTGCAAGTTATTCCGAGGTGTTGATGTTGATACCTTCAATAGCAACCCAACTGTGTGCATCTCATCTGAGGCGGACCGCCAACAATGGAAAGATGATTGGGAGAAGAAGAAGAGTTCTGATTTCAAGTCTATCCAATCTCCTCCATCTACCGAATACAGAGAAGATGCCTTCTTTTCTCCCCATTTATCATTCAACAATCTCATGTCTCGAACAGGCAACTGTAATGGCCGTATTGGAGTAATCTCATCATATGATTATGCTCGTGGATGCACACTTAAAGGCAAGCAATGCTTCTATCTTGTCAAGGTTGTTGTACCACATGATGTGGAGTTGACTCCAAGAGATCGTTGGTTACTCAGTCGAGTCAAGTTTGGATGTTCTGATGATATCATGAAGAGGTTTGCCGATATTCAAGTCGGATGCCAGTTCGATCTTGAAATGATATACTTTGCATGTGGTGATAACTATGTTGGTATGGAAGCATGTTGGAAGGATATCTTCGACCTCCAAAACTGCAGAGGAGAGTGGTTCAATGTCTTAGCTTCTGATGTTCAGTTGATCATTGATAAGACGGTGAAGTACATCAACTCAAGTTCTGATCTATCATGGCAGGTTGACGGAGACTTGGACTTGGATGAACTTCCAAACGACGAAGTTGCACGATTAATGAGTGCTCAAGCCAATAGTATTTCAGGTAAAGAGCAAGACGGCAAGATTGACAAACTTACAAGTGCCATTTCCTATCATAATATTGATGTGGTGTCTCTCATTGAGCATGGTCTAAATGCAAGTGTTGCAACACTTGGCAAGCGAATCGGTAGTAATTTGATTCTCCGGTCTGTGACGAGTAGTAATACTCATACCAAGTCTACTAGCCAGAGTCTACCGGGAGGTACAGGTATTGTTATTATGGAGGCTCTTGATTCACATGTGACAGGGGTTACTACCGATCATCTTGGTAGATTTAGCTCTTGTAAATTTGATGCTGGTAGAGGTGTGGTCACCCGATTTGTATCTGCCTATGCTCTTTCCGAGTTTGGTAGAACAGGTAACTCCATTGAACAACAACACCTCCAATACATTGCTGATAAGGGTCTCAGGAATGTTACACCGCGTCAGTTATTCGAGTCTGATCTCATTGTGCAATTGACACAGTGGTTACATGCCGGTGAACGATTGATTCTTTGCATGGATGCCAACGAGGACGTGGTTGGTGGCGATTTGAGCAAGAAGTTGTCACAATTAGGACTTGCTGAGGTATCTCATGACCGTCTAAGCACCAATTCAATCAACACACATGCTCATGGCACCAAGCAGATTGATGGAGTTTGGATGTCGAAATCTCTATCCGATGGACTTCAGGGTGTGGCTCTACTTCCACTCAGCAAAAGTATTGGAGATCATCGTACATTCATCTTTGATATTTCACTATCGAGCTTACTTGGTATTGATACCCTCCCTACCAAACGAGAAAGGAGAAAGTCACCCTCTATTGATACCGATAGTAAATCTTCTAACACACCACCAATATTCCTTGGACGTGAGGGTAATATCACCAAGTCAAATCGTCATTCCTTTACGTCGACTTATCCTGATGAGAAGCGACGCGGATGGCTTTTGAATTGGGACGAGCAGACAAAGGCAGTACTTCTATTAGATGATTGTGAACATCCTACATTTGATAATACTGTGTCAAGACAAACAGCTACTTACCGTACTGGATCATTACAGGAAGATGAACTATACTTGTTGCTTGAGGGTGTACGTTTGCATTCTACCAACTGGACAACTATATACAATGATTCCAGTTTGGGCATACATCAACTTCGATCTGATTCTCAACATTTACGCAATATGGCACGTCAGTATTTTCAAATTGTTGGTATTTGGGATGATATAAAGAGTATTAATGATGGTGCAAAACTACTTTTTCGTCAACTTGGTTATGATTGTGAATTGTGTAATGTTCCAAAGTGTTGGTGGTTGACATTATCCAATGAATTTATGCTCAACCGAGTTAGGGGGCATAATAAATCGAGTGATCGAAATATGTAACCGTGTAAGCCTTTCTAATCAATACTACATACCTCCAATACTTAAACCATCACCTTTTTACGTGTACACATAATCCATAGCAGTTTCTACTGATATATTATGTGGCCCATCTTTTCCTATTGCCACCGCTAACTCTGCTTCATAATGTAGATTGTTCGTCATAGTAGGATATGGTATTATATTGTTTTCTTTTGTTATTGAGTTGCTGCAAACAACCACAGCATCAGCTGGTTTCTGAAAAAAGAAGGGCATTTCAGGGCATTTCTCTTGGATTATCATGACCCATTTCTATTGCATGTTCTCGATAGTTGCGTCCAACACAGTATACTGAATATTATGAAGCAGATCTTAGTAAACAACTTGCAACACATTGAACAAAAAAGAGATATCAAGACACTTACCACGGCGTATGGGAAACTCGTTATCACTTTTTGCGAATGATGCACTGTCATTACTTTTTTGTGTTGCAGATGATTGATTGTCAGTACCAACTGAAGCGGCCGCCGCCACACCAGACTTCCGAACAAAGATAGGAATGGATGAACGCGGTAGATTGAACAGATATTTGTTCATAGTGTGTAGAGTTTAAGGAGGAAAATGAATCGAAAAGATATTTTTATATCTTAGTTTTCACGATGTAATAGAAAACTCTTTTGAAAGATATCCCCCCTCATTTCCCCCCCCTGCGTGTAAGCGATATACGAGAGGAACATAGGATATCTTCCCTTGTTTGGATATGAGTTGAGAACTATACACAGAGCAGATAGTTCATTATCTAATATATAAATTATATTTCTCATTTATTACCGCTAGATTAAGTGGTCGACTCCCACTGTGGGCCAAAGATACCCCAATAGCATGAAGTTGCTACTTATGCATAGTGCATCTCTGTTTGGTTATTTCCTTCTTACTGATACTTCTGCATTCACTGCAGTATTGTATACAAAAAGTAGAAGGTCGTATCATTATCATAGTGAAATACATGTACTTTCGTCGTCTATACCAGAAATACAACAAACACAATTTACTACTACTACCGATAACGATAATGGAATGAATAAACTAGAAACTTCCAGTGTGAAACGATTTACAATAGGGTATGATAAACTATGCAAAAACTGTCCAACTAGGCTGCAGCCGAGAGTAGACACTCTTACAGAGATGATACTTGGGCTAGATGATAAGGAAAGAGAGGAATTAATGAGCAAAGTTTCAAAGCGTTTATTAGATGCACAACTACAACAGATTGGCGATGATGATACCAGAAAAGTAACATCCTCAAAAGATGTCTATGATTTTCAAACAGCTGGTGCAGATGTAATACTTGAAAAGCAAAAGTTGGAAAAGGAGAAGAGAACACATGCAAAAGAGGAAGTATCAGACAACTGTAGAATTACAAAGAAGATGATCAAAATCAAGGCACGGGGTAAGCTCGAGTCAAATAAACAAAGTGCCATGAGGGCTAGCCGTCTCCTGGAGGTGACAAGAATGTTGCTTTCCCACCGTGATAGCGATGTAAAGGTATCTTGCGCTGACAATGGGTGGTACCATGAGATAGATAGATTGAAGCAGCTACCTCGAGCTGAGTTAAGGATGGAGAAGCTAAAGCTAGTTGCCATTAAGGCAAAGCACGACCAAAAGATTGCAAAGCAAAGACTCAAGCTATATGATGCAAGTATGGCTTTGAAGAACAAGAGAAGAGGAGCTTAGAATTAGAAAATACCCAAGCAAAGAGTGAAGTGATATAATGCAAGAATAGGAGCCAATTGGGTATTATCATAGCTAAATTAGGACGTAGGAGTACATCAGAGTAGACTCAGAACATAGTCCTATTCCCAATATTACTAAGTATGTATTAAGATAACATACTCATAGTGTAACTCTCCCCATAAACACTTCGGCTACATCAAGCTTGACCAGCTTCCAATCCCAACTCATGATCCAGTTGTCGAAGCAGTCCGGGTGTCCTATTCTCATCTGTCACTTTTGCAATAATAGATCCAATCTTATCTTCTGCGTCGACTTGCTCCATGTGGAAAGGATTTAGACATGCCAACACAGCATAGTCTTGGCATCGATTAGCAGCTTCTGCCAATTGCAATAGACTTGCAGTATTAGCCTGTTCAAGTTTAAGCACAGCTTTCCAAACATCTTCTGGTGATGACCAATCACAGTCCGGTGCATCTAAACTTTGTAACTTCAAAGGTATGTTCCTTTTGTTCGCGAAATCAATAAGTTGTAGAGCATGTCCTCTTTCTTCTGCAGATTCCGCCAACATATACTTTGCTTGTCCTTCCCAATCTCTACCGTCAAACCATATACTAGCACTTAAATAGAATTGTGATGCGGCCATTTCTTGTGTCACTTGCTTATTAAATAATTCAAGCAACTCATCTGATGCGCCGCCAATTGAAAATGGTGTTGCTGATGATGACTCTGCATTCAAGAGATTTCTATATTTGGTATCATATGTCAATGGTGGCGCAAAGGCGAGTACAGTCGATATAAGAAGGACTGCAATCAGCGACAATAGCTGATGTTCTGTAGTTGTAGTTCTCATCATCACTTTCATCAAACTTATCGTATCTTTTGCAATAAACTTGACTGTAAAGATGCAACCACGACAACAGTATATATTACAATCCTTTTAAGTAAAGCGCTACCGTGCCCTCCTTGCGTATAGAAAGCCGTCTCTATAGACGAAGATGCTAAGAGGAAATCAAACATAAACTTTCAACATTTAGATTGAGGCCGATACGTATTTACGTAGACTCTCATAAAAAATAACAGATCCCACCCCAGTCCTAGGCAAGTCACCAGTCACCAGCCACAAGTACTACTTACCAGATACGATACTCAAATAGTCGGTTGTATCGAGCGGCGGCCACGAACTCCATAAAAGGAGAGGATAGATTAATTAACTTATATATTAGAGGCTTGGTAGTGGCGTAGTAGACACAGCAGAGTGGATTAAATTAAATTCAGTGATCACATTGCAAAACGCAAACACATACTACAACTAGCAACTTATTGGTTTCAATTATCTTATCTTCTTAACCAATGTCTGTGGTAGGGAATAATCGAGTTGGTATACCCATTGTACTCCTGCATGATGCAGAAGGGTCAGTTATATCAGTGGAAACCAAAAAAGGTGAAATAATCCGTGGCTTACTTTTTGAAGCAGAAGACATGATGAACTTGTATATAAAAAAGGCAATTATCACTGGCCCCAAGCCTGGTGCTAAACGTAAAGTGGAACAGATATATATTCGTGGTACAGAAATAACATTTATTGTTCTACCAGAGATGTTGAGACATGCTCCAATGTTTAGTAAGTATCATGCAGTGATATGTTTTTGCAATACAAAAAAATTAAACATATCATGTGGACATAATATTATTGTTATTATACTTTCAATACTAACATAATAATTCAAACTTCATATTACTCTTAGATCGTATTAAACACTGGAGAAAGCATGGTGGAGCTCCGCCTGAAGGCGTTGGTGCCGCTGTTGGTCAGGCTGCTGCCATTTTGAGAAAAGCATCAGAGAGAAGAGGGCGGGGTGGATTTGGTGGAGGTAGAGGAGGATTTCAACAAGGTGGTATGGGAAGAGGTGGACCGCCTCAAGGATTTAATCAGGGATTTGGTGGTAGAGGGCCTCCTCAATACGGAGCTCCAGGTCAATACGGCAGATGATTGAAATTTAGAGGTATTATTTTCAGTTAGTATCATTTTGCGGGTGTTTATTTTATTGTGGTTAAAGTACATCGGGTGCTGCTGTCACTCATATGAACCACAGTCACTGAGAATAACTGGATGATTGCGGATAAAATGGTTAAGTATAGACAGTCCTTCAACAGATGCCTTGACAAACAAGGCATCTAGTAAGTATATATGGTTAAGTATTATATCATGGTAAGCGTGTAAGTATACTGGCAGTAAGTATTCATGTCCCTTTTTATGAAGGTAAGCGATCAGGTAAGCAGTGAATGCTGCATTTCCCTGAGTCTAGTCATCGTTCGAGGCGGACGTATTTGTCTGCAGCAATTTGTAGGCAGATTCACATTATTTGCATTCTAGTATTCTTTTACAGTATCTACATAAATGACTACAATCAACCAGTGAGGAATGATGTGAACGACGTGCTTCGTGTGTGAAATGCTCTAGACTTTGGATGCTGTTTCTTGTACTCTATACCTTGATTTAACAAAAATGCACCCAACGCCCCAAAATAACCCTGTCAGTAATGATGGAGAAGAAACAGCAGTGAATGTAGGTTTGTGAATGGACAGGATCGCAACATAACAGCTAAACAAAACAAACCATAATACTTACCTCGTGCTCTAAAAACTGCGCTTCCATCTTGCCTTGTGACCAATAATCAATCGAATAAGCCAATCTTTGTTGTGATATGGTATTATGTTGAAGAAATGTGCCAACAAAGTATATCTTTTGTGTTTTGTACAACTTTGCATTTAAGTGCGCAACCTGCCCGATATTGTTTGTCACCATTAATAGGAGTGCCCTGGCTAGATCTTCTTCTTTTATACCTTCTGACGGGTTTTGTTTTGCTACTAACTTGCCAAACGATGAAGCAACAATGTCGGCACCGAGCCCAACCTTTTCGAGTGCTTTGCTGTTCTTGCCGTAGATGTCTCCTACCATCATATCTACTTTGGATGGATCGCCTTTCATGGCTAAATCTAAGACATCACTAAAGCTATCAGAGCCTGTTAGTAATCTGCACAGTCCCCAGTAGGTTCCTCCACCAATTGTCGATCCAGATATACGCTCATGCTGTCTTGGTCCGTCAACACGCAATATACTTACTCCTGTACCGATAGACACTAACAAATAGGGATATAAATCAGATGCTGTTACATTGTCACGTTGAACTTTCTTTGATGTCCACCATTGATCAACACGAGGTTTACTCTTTGCTTCTGAGTTTGTTGAGTCTACTCTATTTAATGTTTCACTACTCGCATCTAATGATAATTCAGATTGATGATTACTTCCACCACCATCAGAAGACATATCTGGAATAGAATCTTGATCAGTAACTGGTGCTGATACTTGTGTTACATTGGTCAGAGGTGTTGTTCGAAGTGATCCATTCACATGTTTATTGTCACCATGTTTGGCTTTCTTAGATGACTCTGGTGACCAATCACTTGGCTTAAATGTATAACATTCTCCGACAATATCTTGCATTACGAATTGCATACCTGCAACTAAACTATCCATCTCGCTTTGCTTCGCCATTGTTATACCTAATCCTCTTTCCCATTCACTTGCAAACTTATGTGCACCTCCGCCAGTGGCACCAATCTCTTTTATATTTTTATGAAAGTTGCTGGAAGATGTGCGTTTAGCGGATTATGGATACGAAAAAGAGAGGAATCACTTATGTTAGTGCAGTTGCACAGACAATTATGTAAAGGCAAACTAAGTTCATAGAAGTAGTCAAATAGCCTAGACTTCATATTGAACACAAAAATAAACATGATAAAAGAGTACAAACGCGGACTTTCTTCAATCTCATCAAGTTCATGGCGTGATTCATTCTTCTTGTTTCAAATCTTATGAAATGAAATGTACCGTTTAGAAACCTAGAATAGTAACTTAAGTAATGATCCTTCTTGGCTGTTTCATACGTATCTAATCTCCGGGCGAAACTATAAAAGTTGTCAAGGGCTTCTTCTTTTGTTGACTTTGATAAAGTAACCATTGACTTGGATCTTTTCATACCACTCAATCCAGTCGATTCAGGTTGTTGTTCATCATTACTATTGTTGGTATTATTATTAGCATTAGTATCTTGTCCCTCACTCAATCCTCTCTCTCTTCTTTTAGGCGTTAAAGGTGCACCAATATCGATATCACAAGATGATTGATACTCGTTTAATCTATCCGGTACCGACTCTTGTCTTAATCCCCAAAGTCCTTGTAAATCAGTATCTGAATCTGAACTATGAATTGTATTGTTTGCTGCACCACTTGCAGATCGTCTAACTTGTAATACTTCTAATGCAGAAGCTGCAACATTGTAATGTTCATGTCTATGCATGCCCTCTTCATGCGAGGATTGTCTCTTGTACTCTCTAATCTGTTGTTCAAAGTATACCAACTTTGTTAATGTTCCACCTACATCAAGTCCGAATATCTCTCCTATACATGGGCCAGTCTTATCGGTACTATTTGCTGTTGCAGACATATCATCATTATCTTCTTCTAAATAGTTTTGAATGATACCCAAGTTAAGAAATGATACTGATGCATTAATGACTGAGTTTCGCATGGTACTCCGTATCTTATCCCATGGCCATTTACCAGATGGATGAGTATCGTTGTTATCATCATCTTCTTCTCTATTATCAACTAACTTGAGATGAGATGACCGAGGAGATAAGTATCGGGTAGTAACATATACGAGACTTGCAGATAACGCTCCCACTACAAATGACGCGATATCTAATCTCCTACTGCTCAGCATATCTTCTAATTCATCTCTAGGTACATTCCTTCTTTTTAGCAGTAAGATGAGTAAGCTGCGAAGGTTCTACAACATTCTTTCTCCAATCTCACTTTTTGTAATGTCGTTAGGGTTTATCCGGCCACTGCTACATGTATTATGCTATTCTGTATGAAGAGATGAAGAGTAGAGACAACGCATATATCTTATCCCAACCTACTCTTGATTGACAGAAGTATCCATATTATCTTAAGTATGTTTTATACAAAGAACAATCTAGCCATGGCACCACCCGCCTCCTTCAGATACTCTGGCGTAGTATGTGCCAAATGTTCAATCTTGGTAACCTCACCATTCCTAGATTTATATAATGCCAATTCTTCTAAACCTACTCTACCAACATATGATGAATCCAATGTTACTGCATCTGAATTAGTAGTTGCCAATTGTGTATATTCACGTGATAATGCTACCCAACCCTTCATACCATCACGATATGTACCCGCACCGACTACACTATGTCCTGGACGGGGTATACCTGTTGATATTGCACGTATTGCCTCTATTATTTGGATACGTTGTGATTCATTCTTTAGTATAAGTGTTGATGCTTCGGTATTGTTGTTGTTTATTATTATCTTTTGATTCGATCGTTTACCACTTGGCAACTTAGACACTTCTTCTTTATCATCTTGCTTGTGTTCTTCTTGTTGTTTCAATGCATTTGGTTGAGTACCATGCATAAGATTCATCAGGGTATGACTTCCTTCGCCATCTTTCTCTAAACATTCATTCACCCATGAACATAATCCATTCAATGTAGCCAATGCTTGAACTTGTTGTCCATTGATTGATGCATCTTCTTTTGCAATGTCAAGTAGTGATCCACATGCTGCTAGATATTTATTTATGTATTCATCAATATCATCTTTTGTATTGTTGCTGCGTCCTTCTTCTTGATTTAGTGTTGACGATGCAGAGTTGATATGAAGTTGTGCACCAAATAATACATTCCGATTAGCATTCAATGAAGCGATAACATTCTTTGGGACATAATTTTCATCATCTACCTCATTTTCATCATTATCAATCGATGAACGGGGTAATAACATGTATCGTCGTACGCCATAGACTTCATCGGGACCTTCTTTCAATTGACGATATATTGCAAACTTATCACTGACATTGATAATCGATGAACGTTTAAATGGTGATGGTGTGAATAAATCTTTTTGACTTTTTGGTTTGTATAATGTTGTAGATGTATGGATTGTATGTCCACTCTTGATATTGTTATTGAGTAGTTGGTGATGATTGATATTGATAATTTGTTGCAATGAAGAAGCACTTTGTAATGTTTTAATGTGCCGTTTTACTCCGCGCCGTATCACCGCCAACGGCGTCGTACGGCTTGAAGATATAATAGTATTTATTGCCATCTTATTGATACCTTCTATATTTAGCTATCACCATTACTAATTAAGGGTATCCTTGGTATCCTGACCATCAACGAACGAACAATAAAGCAAGAGAAAGAGAAGAAGATGGTTGAATGAAGCGTACAATAAACGCGGATATGGTATAATCCTTTAATAGCTGTACATATTGTCTGCGCTTAACATATATTTTACGAGATAAACTTTTCTTTGATTGCAATAGAAGAGTAAGAAGATACCATACACTTATCAAACGACATGATGGTAATGTTCCACCCTCAATCATCTTTCTCAAAGAACAGTAGCAATAGAAGCACCAGAGTATCAATGAAATCTACAAGAATGAGTAGTAGTATCACATCTATATCAGTGATACTGATACTAATATCATATTGCAATATGATATTATTAGTATCAAGTTTATCAACAATTAAAATTCCAGTATCAAGTAGACAGTTACAACGACATTATAATACTCACTATAATAGTAATAAGAATAGAGTACAATTATCTATGCAATTTGGTGGTGGTGGAGGTGGTACATCATCCTTTGGCGGTGGTGCACAATCATCATCATTTGGTGGTAATAACAATAATAATGGATTTGGTCAACAATCAAGTTTTGGGTCACAATCTTCCTTTGGATCATCTAGTAACAATGGACAGAACAATAATAATGATGGAATGTTTGGCGGACTAATGTCAAGTTTAGGTATGGGGCAGAACAACAACAACTCCGGTCTTTCGAGTAGTACCTCCTTTGGCAGCAACAATAACGGCGATAGTCTCGGAAGTTCAAGTTTTGGATCATCATCATCTGGCTTTGGTTCATCAAATGAAAACAATGGCTTCGGTTCATCATCAAACTCTGGTAATCCAATTACTAATGTACTTGATGGTATCTTCGGTTCTAACAATAACAACAATAGGTCGTACGGACAGCAGAATAATGGATTTGGACAATCACAAGGTTCTTCAGGCGGTGGTGGTGCTGGATCTGATTTTCTATCAGGTTTAACTAGTGGGTTCACCTTGGATGCACAATCAATGAATAATCAAGGTGATCAATTATTTGGTCAGCAATCATCGTTTGGTCAACAACAATCGTTTGGTCAACAACAATCGTTTGGTCGGCAACAACAGTCGTTTGGTCGGCAGCGAGAGAGAGATTTTGATCAGCAGCAAGAAAGAATGATGATGAATAGTCCACAGCAGCAGGGTGTATTCGAACAGCAACCTCCAATGGGTCAAAATGGAATGATGGGAAATCAACAGCAACAAGGGTTCAATCAACAAGCCAATATGGGACAAGGTATGATGGGAAATCAACAGCAAGGAGGTTTCAATCAGCAACCGATGATGAATAATCAGCAGCAAGGAGGATTTTGTACAATGAATAATAATAATCAATTGAATCAGAATAGCTTCGGATCAATGGGATCAAGACAATCGAATCAAGTCGGCTATGGTCAAACAGGTCCTCTTCCATCCAATGTTATGATGGCAAAGACAACAGGAGGACCTCCTCCTCCAATGGTCAATTCAGAAGCGAGAACATATATACCTAATCAGAGGACATCATCACTAAGTCAAATATTGCCAAATGCCAAAACTAACCCTCAATTACAGCCACGAGTTGGACTTGGCTCTGATGCATCACTTTATTCCTTCTCAAATAGAGGACAGAGTTTAAGTTTAGATTCACAACCCTTTGGATCAACACAGCAACAGGCATCAATCTTATCAGGGATATTGCCAGAAACATATCGACCATCAGCTTATGAGACACAGTATAAACAGCCGACCGTGGTGGGTTCTTCTGCTTCTCAATCAATACCAAATCAATACAATTCAGACGGGAGTGTAAAACAGACTGCTACAGGAGGTACACAACAGGCATCCAACTTATCATGGATGTTACCTGAAAAATCACGATCATCAGCATATGAGGCACAGTATAAGCAACCAACTGTCATCGGTTCAGATGCATCTCTTTCCTCCTTATCACAACCAACAGAGCAGTTTGCAGATGGGACTTCACAAAAGTTTTCAGAGTTGTCATGGATGCTACCTGAGAAAACAAGGACATCTGCTTATGAAATTCAGTACAAAGAGCCAACTGTGGTTGGTTCTGATGCATCACTCTCGCCATTGTCTTCAGGAGCTCAAAATTATGAAAGAAGTCAAGAAACACTTGGACCTAAAACATCACCCATGCTTGATTGGTTTGGTGCAGTAAAGAGTAATCCTGATGCGTCGTATTCAAATGCCGAGTCATCAAATGAACTTCGTGATGTAGCAACATACTACACTCCCACACCAACGTTACGAACGAATGACTCATTTGGTAAATATTCGGCAAACATTGGTATTGGTGGAAGTGATGCATTGGGTGGTTTCTCGAGAGGAGAAGGAATAAGACAGAAGGGTACTGCGTTATATATGGTAGGCGCCGGCTTCGGCAGTGGAGGGTAAGTGTTAACACATATCAGTTTATTAGTTTGAAAACTTACAACCTAACGACTTCTCTTAACTTGCTAATATCTAATTCTATTTATCTAAAAGAATGCAAAAAGGAACTATGGGTGGTGGAATGGGGTAAGAATGAGATAACGACTTATGCAGAATCAAGATTTACTTTTATTGCGTCAACTAACATTATATATCTTCTTTCAAAAATTGTAACAGCTCCTCATCGTTTGGAGGCGGCATGAACAAAGGAGGTATGGGAGGCGGCATGGGGTGAGTAACGACGG
>Ga0075439_13760_pt1 | contig 13719 bp, 8 predicted proteins | sample MintriSingleCell_FD_74264 | JGI IMG/M metagenome (GOLD analysis project Ga0075439, IMG submission 74264) | Marine eukaryotic communities from Monterey Bay, USA to study complex ecological interactions - Minidiscus trioculatus JGI Plate_4_G5... | ecosystem: Environmental > Aquatic > Marine >... | reverse complement strand
CTGCTCGTTCACAAAGTATCATAAACTTCGCTAGTGTATGAGCACTGGTGGAAGCTGAAACAGTAATAGGATTGGTATGTGGACATTGACCCCATCTTTCACCAAACTGAGGTGTATTAATAGTCAATGGCGCTATTGGAGCACCACCAAACTCAAACTTGGCAGAATCGAGTGCATCAGAAAGAGTTGGTAGTGGTGCAGGTTCTGAGAAACCATCCAACAAACCAGCGGCAGCAACTGATGTTTGCAACAATAGGTTAGAAATTTAGCATGAAAAGAACGACATAAAATATATGTGCAGAAAGTACTTACATGGATCGGCTGCAGGGGGCGGAGTAGGTTCTGGTTCAGCCTGGACGGGAGGTTGTGGTTCTTGTACAGTTTCGACCATTGGTGTAGGAGCGAGCATATCTACTGAAGTTTCAGGAAGTACCGTTGATACTGATGTAGTTCCGCCGTCGAATCCTACTCAGAAATGTTAGTGTTGAAGAGTAGAGTGAGCAGTGAGTGGTGAAAGTAAATGAGTGGTTAAAAGTACACGTGAGTGAGTGAGTAAACGCAACTAAACAAGATACACAAGAATATAACACTTACCCAGTAAATCGACCTCGGGAGCAGGAGCAGGTGGCTGTTGAGGTTGTGGTACAGCAGCCGGTGTTGAAGGGGTAGGATGAGGAACTGAGGGCATTTGTGGTGTTGCCATTTGTGGCGTTTGTTGAACTTGAGGTGGGGGTGGTGGAGCAGGGGCGCCTGACATTCCTCCAAACAAAGCTGCAGCCATTCGTTCCTTCTCCACTGGATATTTTGTGATAATGAATAAATTAGTTATAAAATAGAAATGCATATCATATCATATGAAAAAAAATAGAGATGCACATATCCACATATAATAAGAACTTACACTGTGCTGCAGTTTTTACAGGCGCAACTGGGGCTGCAGATGTTGTTTGATTACTAAATCCACCACCATATCCACCATAACCGGCCGGTGCGGGGGCAGGCGTATTAGCAAACGATGAAGTAGATGGTACAGAAGATGCAACGGGTGCGGCTTGGATTGGGGCAGCCTTCTTTCCCCAAACGTTGGCTCCAACGTTACGAAGAGCAAGTTGAGGCTCGCCAGTACTTGTAGCCTGTTGTTGTTGATGTTGAGGAGAACCAGGGCCACCGCCTCCAGGAGGTAAAGTAACATTGGCAGTTCCCGAAGGTCCCATATTTGTACTTCCCATTCCAGACATTGCACCTTGGCCATAGGTTCTTTCTTGGGGCTTCTCATACGGAGTCATTTTGAATGTGCTTGCGGCCGATGTTGCTACAGCATTAGTATCGTCATCGTCGTCATCCTCTGGTTTCTGATAAGGCCGGGCTCCATTAGAGATTGCCTCTGAAACAAGACCATCTAAAAAGCTCATGTTCGTATCCACTTCCACATCTTCAAGACTGGCATCTACGGGGAATACTTCTCCTAACAACTGTGGTGATTGTGTCAAGATTGTTTGAAACTCAAGACATCTCTTCTGTGCATCCGGATCCGAACTCTTTGTGTAATCGTCTATAACCTTTGCGGCAGCTGTTGGACAGCTACCAAACTGAGCAACCATCTTCATAATGGCAGATAATACTAGTCGACGTGTGGAGGGTGCACCACCACCCAACCTTGCCGTACTACCGGACTCGAGTAACTTGCACATGCCATCAATAATGGCATCAAGTGGCATGACAGAACTGAGGTAGCCATACTCTCCAAGGACCCATGCGAGTGTTTCAACAAGCACGCGTGGCATACGGTTGGCAGGATTACTTAACAAGTTGACATAGAGTTCGACAGCTTGCTTACGCAGTACCATATCTGCCTCTTCGTCATCCTCTTCATTACCTGTTCCCTCTGCAATCAAAGACATGAGGTTGGTTGCCACGGTTGTTTCTACCAAATCACCCGCAATCTTGAATAGTTCTGTAATGGTGCGGACATACCATGCATTGTTTGGAGCGTATCTTTCAGCAATAGTACAAATCTTGGTTGTCAAATCCGATTTAAGGTATGGATCAGTGGAGCCACGCAAGAAGTGTAGTAGACGATCTGTGATAAACTCCACATTGACTGGGTTTGTCATCCTATACAAGAGATCCAGCGTTTTTCGTAATAGAGTTTCATCTTGATCCTCAAGACATTCAATCACTGCCAACTGATGATCAGCTGCGTATTTGGGATGCTTCTCGACAATCGAAGCTAATCCAGTAACACCGAGATATCTTAGATTCTGAGATCGTGACGATAGAAATCGAGAAATGGAAGCGCCGGCAGCATCCAACAGCACAGGGTTGGGATAAATGCTTGTGATACATCTGATACATTCATACACAATCGCATTTGATGCATTAATTCCGGCCTCGTCTGCCTTTCTTAAACAATCACCAACAATCTCGTACATTCCCTCACTGCATTGACTATCATTCTTTCCAATTACTGATAAGATTCTTACAATCTTCATTTGCATCCAGGGGGCTGGAATACGATGATAATCATATTCACTTGGTAACCTCCTCTCACAAATTTGCTTTAAGATAGATATCAAGCTTGATACCAAATCCTTAAAAGGTTGAACATCTACACGTGCCATGGCTTCAATAACATTAAGAGTTGCTCCCATAACAGCAGGATCACGATCACATAACATTCGACGAACTTTTTCAATCAATTCCTGTGATGTTACAATGTCAGGAGATAATTGATGGAGTCTATGCAAGGCAATGATAGCCTTCTTACGAACAGTTTCCGCTGAATGTTCCAATAGACCAATCACTTGTGCACTAACAGTTCCTACTAAGTCAGAAGTAATTAGACTTGTTACTGCAAGGAGAGCTCCACCACTTTCCAACAAATTGGATGAGATTAAATCTCTTTGCATTTGGTTAACAAGCATGAAACGAAATTCGTGATCAGGAGATAGACAACAGGAGCAGACTAGATAGCCAGTTCGTTTGTGAATAATGGATTGAGATGCCGCAAGTTCCTGTTTGGAATTGAAGAGTTAAGAAACGAGAGTTAGAATATATATTTGTATGCGTAAAAGAACCCTCATATATTGATAGAGCTGTCAGTTTCAGCAATGGTATATCTTCAAAAATGTTCAGAACAGATCTTGGTATATTTCATTATGGTCATCATGCAGCTTATGTATAGAGGGACACAATATGTTTATAAATACAACTTACCACAGCCTTGATATAACCAAAACTTCCATCATGTCCCAACATTTCTACATATAGTACTCTAACAAGAAACTCCCTGCATATACCAAACAAAGTAACATTAGAACAGATTAGAAATAGTAAAATTAGAGATTGATGGTACACAGTATCATCAGCTGCACTATAAATAAACTTACCTAGCCTTCTTCTTATTAGTATTTAAAACATTAGCATCCTTACCACTGCCCGGTAATGGACTGCCGGGTATCATACCACCCATACCACCACCAGCATTACCTGCACTACCAGTTTCTAATTTCTTTTTCAATGTAATAACTTCTCGTGCAATAATACGATCTTCTTCTTGTTTCGACTTGGATTCGCCAATGGCCTTAATTAGTTCAAAGAACTCACGGCTAAGGTGCATACCACTCATGATTGAGAGTTTAGTTTGTTGTTTATTATTGGTATACTATTATCGTTGTTGTATGGGGTAATTTTTTGGAAAGAGGTTAGTTTATACATATCATATGCGCAATTGCAATTTTTGACAAACACAGTTCAAACTGGTACATATAACTTACTTCTTTATGTGCAAGGGTTTCTGCTACTTCTAAGAATGGAGGCATCCACTGCTACTACAACACAATGTAGGTAGCCTTCACTGCAGGTTGGTAACTGAACATTGTCCCAGTTACACTACAGACTCCCAATTATATTCATACCTAGAAATTATTTATTTCAGCCTCTCAATTTCAATTGCAAATAATTTGCTGCATATGAGTTTTGTTAGAACACTATTGAAGAGATCTAGTGTGGATTGGTAAGTTAAATGGGTGTCACCTATGTGGCAATATATGCTGCAATTTTCCGTCTATTATTTGGTCGCCGACGCGAGTTAATCTCATTTTAATTTTTCATCTTCCACCCAACCACAAAACACCCTCGATTATACTACTACAGGTCATCCCCTGTATTCAAGGGTGATACCGAATTATCTGCAATGGTTGCCGGTTTCCGTGCCTGGACGGCACAAGCCGATTCCATGGCAGAGAAGTATTCAGGACCACCTTCTGCAATCGATTTTGCCTCGGCTAAGAAGTCTGTCCGTGACGTATCACTTGTTGAATCACTTGAAAAGATGTATAAATCATCCTCACCACCACCATTAACATATGAATGGAGTGCCGAGGAACAAACGGCTAAAAGTCAAATGATTGAGGATGCCAAGGAGGAATTAGCATTTACACAGGAAATGATTGAGGATACAGAAAAGGAAATTGCTTTCTTGAGGGTTAATAAAACTACACGTGATATGAGCTGTTCGGATATGAAGGAGGTATATCCTGATATTGCTGATGAGATTGAAACTGAGATAGAGAACAGAGAGTGGTTTAAGGACACTGTTTCCAAGTAGTGAGGAGCCGGGCAACTGTAACTTCTGTGGTTGCATGATTTAGTTGAGAAAGACAAAATAATTTTGTAATCAAGTGGGGATTTTGTAATATTTGGGGTGGCTGAGGTTAGTTATTTATTTATTATTGATGGGGAGCAATAATCTCTGTTCTTCTGATAGAAATATATGCTGCTAATGCTGCTAGGGGAGTATAATAATTGATATTAATATTAATATCAAACCTTTGTGAATTATGGGGTGGTTCCATCTTATATTATTTAATTTTATTGCATTATTATATCGAATATTGGAAAAGGGTAAATGAAGATTAGATGGGGGAATGTAGATATTATGCTCGGGGATATGAAGATGTTAACTAGTTTGAGTAATCTTTATACCTGACCGTACACAATACACGGTTAAGGCTATTGCTCTGTTTATCTATTTATTTTATCTAACAAACCCTTTTAGACTAATCTTCTTCTTTGATTCTCGTTGTGGGGCTGCATAACCACTCATGTCTGCTCTTACTGCCGCCTCTAGGACTGTTCTACTTTCTGGGGATATTGTACCCATTGTTGATTTGAATATTAATGGAGTAGTTCGAGCAACATGTACAAAAACTTGAGCACAAATTCTCCCGATCGTTTCATCTGCTCCCACTTTACCACTGGGATGATTCGGCAATCCGTTGTACCTTATATTCTCCACAAGAATTTCAAACAGTGTAGATATAAAGGAAATCAAGTTACCTTCCTCTGCAGAAACAGAATTGAGGTATTGATATGCCATGATGTTCACTTTCACTGACTCGGCGACTACCGTGACACGATTCTCGTCAAAGTCTTGCCCAGATAAAACGCGCGTGCCATGAGCTTTAAGTAGCTGCAGGATCTCGAATCCAACAGATTGTAGCACAAAACATTGCAAAGATGGGTCGTCAACACTGGCAGTGTGTAATGCAGTGCGCAAGGACACAAGAGAGGCAGTATGACGAGGGCCGGACTTGAGATCTCCAAGTGATGTTTTTATGGCGTCAATACTACACTTGATACCATATCCTGGAGGTAATGACGAGCACACAATAGCCCATGCCTCCCACAGTCCATGAGATGCAGTGAAACTGGAGATTTGCCCCCATTCTTCTTGTGACATCATCGTCTTGTCGCAGCAAGCTTTAAGTAGCGACAAACATGCTGCTTTGGTATCATCTCCTTGTTGCTCACTAGAAAGTATTGTCATGACTAGTTGAACCAAGGCTTTTTCGTATTCTGCGCGACCTTCTTCTTCCTGTCGATTCTCAAGTAATGACTGACTAGATCTGATGCAGGAAGATATTATTACTCCGTTGTTATTGGACTGTGACAAGCGATTCTCTTGTAATGCTGCCAGAGGAGTAACAACTGCTTTGGTAAGGATCTTCAAATCAACGCCGATTGAACAATAATTTTGGCATAAGTCTTCAATCAAACCACAGGACTGTTGAATGAGGACTGTGTCAGAAACTACCACTAGTGGAGACTCGTCTTCGCCATCTGAATCAGATATTTCAATAGACTTGAAGACAACAGATTCCGTTACTATAGTCGCAATATCTCCAATTTCAGCAGGGCATAGAACTTCATCATCTATAAGTTGGCTCTCTTTCACAAGAAGTCGAAAGGCATATAGCAACGCGGCAATTTTCGAGGCAGGTAATAGCTCTGTCGTGGACTTGCTTGTAAGAGATTGACGTACGCCAGATACTATTAGAGGTGCAAGTCGTGTTAGCCATTCCTTGAAATGTTCCTTTTCCTCGCTTTCATCTTCACTTGTGGCTTTCAGTGTTTTGACGATAGATGATGTTGCCGACGCGGTCAGTGTTGGCCAAGTTCCAATGAGTGCTTGAATAACAGACTCATCCAAGTTAGCAATATTCCTGTAGGTAAGGCCAGATGAAGTGGAAGACGAAGTAGAAGCTAAAGACTGCTGAGAGAGAAAGAACCCATCAATTGCCGCAGCAGCACAATGAATAGCTCTCCCCATTTCTTCCTTCTCTAACTCGCCACTAATCATGGAACTTGAAGACTCATTAATTTGTTTCAGCGCAATCAGCATAGACGCCTTTGCGAGAAATATTAGCTTGGATAGCTTAAACAATGGATAAGATCGTCCGTCATCAGTCAGATGAGATGATTTAATCAGCAGAGAATCACGATCGTTTTCTTCATCACTTGTTGGATATTGAACAAAGGGAACGTCTTTGGAGGCTAACATAACTGTTTGAAAGAGCCGCCTTATGACCATTGGGTCTGAAATGAGGTCTTCAGATATCATGACAAACAGTGCCTCGCAACCAGCAGAATATAGTCTGTGAAGATTAGTCCCCGGCGCTGATTCATCAACCAAACTCTCAGAGTTTAGGGAATGCTTCACTGATGATATGAATTGTGATGAGTATTGATCTAGTACAGAAGTGCCATCTTTGTTTGATGGGTCTGCTTGACTGCCAAATGCATGGAACAATGAAATCAAGAACCTCAATCCTGATATCTGTACTGAAGGTAGCTCACTGTGATTCGATGTTGCCGTTGCTGTAGAACATGCAGTTTTGATAAGCTCTTCTAAATGAAAGATTGGTTGAGAGTGCAGATCAACACCATACGACAAGTTGTCTTGCTTCCTCAACATTTCAGTGCATCGAGACTGTGCACCTTTCAAGTTAAATATAGAATTGCCATCAGTATTGACTTTGTCGATATCTAGAAGCATCATCATTGCGATTGACGACATGTTGGCTGAGACACACTTTATCTGCCATCGAGGAGGTGTTGAATACTGTAAAACAGACAAGGCATTAGCCCTAGCAATACATCTTGCTTTTTCAATCAACGCTGGTATAGAGAGGTCTGAATCGTCACCGTCCTGGAATGCTTTACTTTCTCCCGAGGCCAAACACCTGGAGAATAATAACCATTGAAGCATGATGAATAACTTTTCCTTTTCGTCTTTCCCAGTAATTTGGACTTTGAGTACAGCTTGAATCAAATCAATTACTTCAGCCTCAATCATTTGACAGTCTTCAAAGTAATTCACAACGCAACGTGAAAGCGCTAATGATCGAAAGTTGTTAAAGTGCTGAAATCGTCGACGTCCGCATCTATCATGGAGAAATGCAAACAAGGCCTTTCCAACACCAAGTGTGAATTCATTATCTCGACTCTTGGATGCATTACACATCCGTTTCAGACATAACACAGCAGCTCTCATAGCATCAATTGGGCTATGGCAACTGAAATAGTCAAGCTCATTATCGGCAACAACCTTTGCGTATGGTGGCTGGATAACAGAGAGTAAAAACGGCAATGCTATTGTGGTTGTGTTGTCGGTTGTAACAACACAAGAAGTACTCGCATTAACAAGATGTTCTTGGTGTTCAATTAAACTCTCAAAGAAAACAGAGCCCTCGAAGAGGATGATTGGGTGGTTCGAGCTAAACTCAAGTATCGTAGAAGCATATGCCGCGAATCGACTTGCGAGCCAACAATCAAGATCCTTCAGCTCGATGAGCCACGGAAGAAGTGTAGTCATTAGCCTCAAAAGAACAGCAAGGAATGCAGGCAATGCCAAAAACTTGTCTCGCTCTCTACCTCTGCTGTTATCAGAAACGACTGCTGACCAAGCACTGAGGAATGAGGTCTCGACACTCTCGACTGCCTTCCATATAATTTGAACTTGATCTGGGGAGAGCTTTGTGCCTTTTGAAATAGAGTTTGTTATCAATACACCAAACGAATGTAACGCATAAGTTCTAGTGAGGAGAGAGTCCGCATCCATGTTTTGAGTGGCTAGAGAAGGTAGAAGTCTAGTCATCATTATCATGACAGGCGTCCTGTCGTTCTCTGAGTGATCAGTATCACGTGCAACTGATCGAGAGATAGCTCGTTCTTTTTCACTTTTCTTCATCCGTTCTGCCGCTCTTTGAATACATGCCAATGTGAGTAGTGAGCCGGCTTTCGCGTACGTGATTGATTCAGGATGTTGTGTCTTTGCTCCTGCTCCACCTGATGCACTAGTTCCTTGCATAACCTCGTCTAGAGAATGTAGGATAGTACTCTGTAATGTATGGGCATCTTCGCTTACTCCAAGTGTTGCAAGAAGACTAAGTCCCTCGGCTGCACCACGTCGTATTATACCAGATGAGGAAGGTAGAAGACGCAACAAGAGAGTTGTAGCCCGTTCCATCCATGGAGGGCCGCGATCGACAAGAGTGTCATGTGTAGATTCGTGTAATGGGAGTGCCTGCAGACAAGCCAGAACACTTGCAATAACATTACATGCAGTCACATCTTCCTCTTGAGGTTTAACCTTGCCTTGAGACTCACTAATTAGTGAGGTGTTAAATCGATTCGATTTCTCATCTTGTCTCGCGAGGTAGACAGTCTCAAGCATTCTCAAAGCCTCCGATTGAGTGTGTCCGTCCTGTAGACCAAATGTTGCTGCAAAGACATGAATACTTGTGTCAAGTAGTCTGACTTTAGATGTGCCGGTCGGATCAGGTGGTGTTTGCCAAGTTCCGACCTCGTGCAATGGTGTTGGTATTGAGTTCTCATCTCCCTCTCGGAGGTATAAGCTTAATATATTGTCATGACTGCTCATACGAAACATTTTTCTCCATGCAAGGAGATGCATCACAGACTCTCTTTCATTGTGATGAACAATATCTGATGAGCGCATTGATATGTTATTGTCGAGTGTTGTAGAGCCGCCAACCTGCCCAGGACCTACAGCACGCTCGACCGAATGGGCTTCTATTAACTTGTCCTCGCTGCTTACTAAACTGTCAAGGATAGAACATAATACGTCGTTTCCACTCAGTTCCTAAATGATAGATAATCATAGAAGGTATTTGAGTTTTGAGGCAGATATATTGAATAACCTAGGGACACGTATAGACTTACCTGGATCTGAGCCGTAGCAAATGAAAATATACGATCGGCAGAGAGGGGAAATGAACCTGGTGGAAGCCAAGAGTAAGCCTCAAGGACAGATGAGCGTGCGCTGCACAGTCTTGCTTTTTCAACAGGCCCATTTGATTCTCGTTCAAACCTACCACCCTTGGATATTAGAGGGAAGACTTTCTCAAGAAGGGCAGTAAGACGAGTCAGTGCATCTGGCACTGCAAGCAATAACTCTGGGCTAAACTTGAGAAAGGAGACAATGGAACTTAACATTGTTTCAAGCCATAGTAAATCGTGACTACTTGAAAACTTTGAAACACCCGGCTGCAGGTGCATAGAACTATTCTGCCAAAACTCAAATACTGTTGAGACATGCTGGGGAACAACTGCATCTAGACCCATAGACAAGGCACCTGACAGCATACAATATCCAGCTCTAATGACAGTACATGCTGCAGTTGGATTCAACTGAAGAAAGAATAAGCAGAAAAGATAGAATGTTGGCTTGTGTATAAGATGAAAAAAAAGATACAACAAGTACACACTAAAACAAACAACATGACATACCTTCACAAAGCTGTCGTTAAATTGACATTGTAATAGTTTTCCAATTATATCAAACACTTTACTAACAATCACTGTCGCTACTCCCCCTATAACATGTGGAAACTCATGCATGAGTAGAGAGACGGCAAGAGCGTTGCCATGCAAAGTAGATTGATGTTTCATTAACTCGTCGGCTTGAGCATCATTAGATTCATTGTTTGATCGGCCAAATCTACGCAGTCTTGGAGCGGACGTTGAAGAAGTTGATGCCACTTTAGATGCGAGACTTTGAATAGCATCTAAATTGCAGCTGAATGTTCCCAAACTTTCAATAACAAATACTCTTCCCTCGGATGGAAAGGCTTGTGCTGTTGCAGCATATACTGCCGCGGCCTCGTGTCGAACACCGTGATCGGGGTACGATAAGCAATCACGGAGAACTGGCATCAGATCCTCAAGGGATGAAGCTCCGGCCTCCCCTAGTCCAACAACTAAATGGGAAATTTCAATCAAAGCGACTTGCAGTTGATGTCGGTTAAGCTGTTTTCCTTCCATCTCTGAATCATTAGCCGGTCTAAGTGAACCAGTACCTCCATCGGCTGATGTTGGGTCCACAGATGAACGGCATGCAGATATGAGGGCACGCAAAATCATCAGCTGAGACAACTCTGAAAGATTCTCGGAAATTCCACATCTAACAACATTTGATGCTAGCATCCTTCCAATACTTGAGTCAGCTGTAGAGTTTGCCTTAGTATTTCGTTGTAGAAACATTGTAGAAGATTGGGGTTTCTTTTGTGGTGAATCGCCGCGAGGAGAAGATGGTGCATAGAAATCCATTTGGTTTATTAGAGATGATCCTTCCTTCTTTCGAATTTGCTTCTCGAATGAAGCACCCACCATTTCGAGTACAGGGCCAAGTGCCTCCACTAAAGAGAAGTCACCTTTAGCGGCCTGTAAGCGCAAAAATTCTGTTAATGCATCAGCATATCCAATTCTACTAGCACGGCCGCCAATAGAGTGAGATCCTCCACATCTAGTCGATGTTGTCTCGCCACCAGTCTTGACAAATTGTGAAGTAAGATAGGCAATTGTAGCTGGTACTGATGAACAAGATGTAGTTGCAGCTACCACTCTACGAGCATCGCTAAATGCTTTAAACTTGGCAGCAACACCAATTCCATCCACGGATGACGGCCCAGCTTCATCATCAACATCTACACTACGGTTTGATGCTTGCTCCTCTGATTGGGCACTGCGTAAACTGGCACCGTGCTCCGCTGATGCACATAGACATCGTGCTAGTGCTGCAGACCAAGCGGTAGCCACTCCAGCACTTTCATCATCAATGTTTCTCATGGCCAATTGTGTAACATCTTCTAACCATGATAAAGGATTTGCATCTCCATCTCTACCTGACCCTCCTCCTCGCTGTGATCTAGAAACGGGAACAATTCGAATCAACATAGGAGCAGCAAGCCCAGCAAAAACTGCAGCACTGATTCGTACTTCTGGATACTTGTCTTGTGTCGCTCGTTTCATAAACTTCATAACTTCCATTGCAACTCTTTCTTCCAATACCCCAGGAGCAGTAAACGATTCACCAGAGACATTGTTTGAAATACTAGGTGCACTGTTGGCTGCACTTCGACATGCAACCAACAAACGACATGCAGTTTTAACACAAGCAGCACGATAACCAGGTTCTCCCGCTCCTCCACTTAACAATCCCTTGTGACAACATTGTAGTATCTCCCAAGAGTAGGGTGCAGCTCTCTTAGCGAGATCTGTATTTAATATACATACTTGTCCTAAGACTTGTAATGTAGCCAATCGAACACCACCTGCTGCGTGTTTAGACTTTGGATTCCAATTCGTAATCTCCATTAACTTTCCCAATATACTATTAACATCCGTACGTAAATTACCGGGTAGTGAGCAACCAAGTGCAAGACAGAGTGATATACATTCAACCCATATATTCCTCAATGGCGTTGATAACAGTGGCGGTAATTGTTTTTTTTGTTTTTTTTTTTTTTTGTTTTGTAAATGCTTTCTCTGCTTTTGCTGCAAATGTGGTGATAATGATTTAACAACTTTGGACATTGCTGTCGGATCTAATATATCTGAACTATTCATATTATCTCCGCCACCAGTTGCAACTGCAGAAGATGCCTCTAATAATTTCATCAATACTGCCAATATTGACCGTGCAGCATTAAATGGTTCATTAGTCTTCTTTTTCTGTGAAAAAGATATACCCAATTGATTATTTGTCTATATGAAAGAGATAATACATAGGAAATAAGATATGGTATTGAGTTTGCATATTATTCAATATTGCATATTATTCAATATTGCATATCAATATATGAACATATAATTTCGCTTACAGTATCGTCATTATCCAACCCAGAAGGTGGGTCGTCCAATCCTGAAGCATGCCATCTAAGCCAAGCCCTCAAATTGCATAACCTAATAAATAATACCTGATTAGGTATAGGTTCTTGTACTGTGAATATACTATGCATACCCTGTGGTGGATTAGATTGTCCCTCTTGGTGTTTTAAAACAACACTTGATGAGGAGGTATCGAAAGAAATTTCAGCACCAAGAAGTGCTGCTGCCTCTTCACATGATGATGGTGGAGCATGTTTATTATCTTCTTCTATACTACTACTTTTGGTACTCGCCATTTTACTTTTAATATTAATGGATACAATAGATGTATCTTATTGTAGAGCGGCAGGAAAGGTAGAAGTGTATGTGAAGTGTGTAGATTTATCGCAATGTTACATATATCGTCGGAAACCTTCTAAATAACTATCTTCCCCACAGTGGTTAGCTGCCAATAATATTATATCTCATCCAAAGTATCTAGATTTATAGTAACCAGCCATACATAGAATACCAGAGGTCAGATTAATATGATTTTGAAACTTCATCTAAACAACATAATAACATAAGAAGAAACTTCAAGATCATGACTTCTTCATTCAAAGAAAAGCTTTCTTCCAACCACTAAACTTCACACCCAAAGCTTTTTTTACTAACAAAATGAAACTCTCTCAAAATTAGGAATATTTAAGTCAGTAAACATTCAAATAGCATCTATATGATGTCATCAAACCATATCTGATGAGAAACTTAGCAAGAATGAAGCACTTTAATGTTTTGCAAGGGTGTAAAGAAATTTGAAAATCTCGATCTCACCCCCATAATAGCCACATATGATGTCAGATTGGGTGTTTGTGATGTGTTATTCCAATGTTCTTCACTGTAGTATTGTTGTATGTACCCATACAGATGATTTGGACCATGTTTACACCTCCAGCACACACTGTAAGGCACCATGTTCTTGGCACATCAATCACTCTCTCGCCGCCATCCTTCACTAGCAATGATTAGTAAAGCAACATCTGAATTCAGATTGGTTGTTCGACAAGTGTGACTCCAATGTTGGGCATCAAAGCAAGGATGTATGAAACCATATAGATAATTTGGAGCAAGTCAAAACATTTGTACACCTCCAACACAAAACAACATCCGAATAGATCAGCATCATGATTTCCCTCGAAAAGTCGGGATTCTCTCATCTTCGAGGTGTAGGCGTCTTGTTGTAACTCCACCATGAGTGATGCATAT
>Ga0075439_13613_pt1 | contig 13734 bp, 13 predicted proteins | sample MintriSingleCell_FD_74264 | JGI IMG/M metagenome (GOLD analysis project Ga0075439, IMG submission 74264) | Marine eukaryotic communities from Monterey Bay, USA to study complex ecological interactions - Minidiscus trioculatus JGI Plate_4_G5... | ecosystem: Environmental > Aquatic > Marine >... | reverse complement strand
GATAACACTAATACCCTCTGGATAATATTCAAGTAAACAGTTAATAATATCCAATGATATGTTCTTACTACCTACCAACATTGATGCTTCTCGTAACACATCTTGTAAATGTTTTTCTGGTATATTATCTTTGATAAAAGTACGAAAGGCATCCACAGATATGTCACTATTGTCATTATAGTATGTTCTCAATTTTGTTGCAAGGTTCTCAATAATCTCTTTGTCATCCTCAGTTGGAGTACCCAACTCTTTAGCTGTTTTCATCTGTAGAAGTCCACGAGTATCAAGAGTCACAGACTTGACCTTCTTCATTACCCTCTACTACTATTAGACTCCATAATATTATTAATTCATGTACTCTAGTGTGAATTTTTTATAAAAGGTTTTATGTATATAAAAGCTATATGACAGATGTATCCCGTTTTTAAGGGCTGCTTTCCGCCGATGCCAATCAATAACAGTTCTGTTACTGCTATGAGGTTATTGCAGGTGTTCGAGATAGAAGTGAATACTAAGAGGAAGCTAGAGACTATTTTGGCGATTTTATTCGTGCTTTGGCTGGCTTTGGTGATATATTCAAGAAGTAGTGGAGACGACCCCACTAAATAGCTTGCAAGCTCGTATGTTGTCGATGATAGGAGTTGTATGTTGTTTGTTCTTCGAGGTTTGTGGAAATTTATTGGTTGCAAAATTTATCACATCATATTAAGTTGATTACCTTATTATACATTTGTTACCCACTCAACATCAAATAGAAAGATATCATGATGAGAGTGAGAGCTACTATTATTGCTACTTCAATGGGTATACTAATAACTCAATGTATTGGTTTCCAAAGTAGGGACTTACTTCAAAGAAAGAAGACAATTTGCAATACACAAAAGTTAGCATCATCACATCAGCGGCTACATTTAGTAGGTAATAACGCACTAGAAGGAAAAGGCAACAAGACGGCCAAGGCTAGAAGTAATGCATCAACAAAACCAAAAGGTAGTAGAGGATTTAGTGACCGATCCGAGCATCTTGTAAAACTGTGCACAAGATATGCACGTTTATCACATACGTTCTTTTGGGCACAAACTCCTTCTGCTTCCAATGGTTTGACTGACTGTGACGATTATCTGAAAGATGCAGAAGACTGTGATATACCGATAGATGATGAACACATTGGGCCGCTACTTCTAAGTCCATATGGCTTGAAAGCATTGGAAAGATCGGGTCAACTAACGAGGGAAGAAAGAGATGGTTTAATGGGAAGCGGGTTGCCGCCAAGTCAATATGCATATGTGTTATTAGAGTGGATTGGTATACATGTTATAGATGGTCTACAGACGGGAGTATTGCAAGGTGGAACAGGCTTTGAGGACAACATATTTCGACAGCTAGCAACTCTTCGAGCCTCCATGTTTGATATAGATGATTTCAGAGCGGGTAGAATGCCACTTGCATATGTACAGCTAGTACAAGTGCTAGTTGATTCATTAGTAGTGATATCTCCCTTTGCATTGTATCCAAAAGTCGGCATCCTGTCAATACCACTCGTGGGTTTGTTAACGCTGTTCTTTAGAGGACTCTTGGCATTATCAAAATCATTCTTAGATCCATTTGGTGTAGAGGGATATGGTGAACAGTGTTTACATGTTGATGTGTTGATTAGTGAGATTAACTTTGGAACCTCTACGAGATGGTTAAATGCAGCTGGGTTTCTGCCAAGTCCTCCGACAAATGACAGTGATACCAATTAGGTTAGAGTATAGGTAATGTCGTCGTAGAGAAGACATAAGACATAAGAGAGCTATCCGTTTCAAAACTTTGCAACACATTTACCCATGCACTTAATAATTCCCTACTGCCAACTAATACTAACAAATCAATCGATCGAATACCCATATGATACCGAAAGATACTAAACTCTGAACTATCCTTCTTCTCCCTACTACAGCTGCCCCTTTATTACCAAGCATACCAATCATACGATCACCAACTAACCACACTTCAGACTCTTTACATCTCCAATCACAATCTAATTCAATAATCATACACTGTATCCATTTATCTTGTTCATGCCAACATTGTTTTGGACAATTCTGTTCCACACACTTATTATATTGCTCACAAAATGAATCATTCCAATCGATACTATCACCGCTATTGTCAATATTGGCAGTAGTAGTATCATTTTTACTTGAATTGATAATATGTGGTTTTGATATATCATTTAATGCTTTTAGTTCAGAACATGTTTCATCACCATTGAATTGACCTGAACATTCTGAACACCGTAAGATTTGTGCTTCATCATCTTTGATATGTTTACCTAAACAGGTACCGAGGTTAAATGATTCAGTATAGCAATATTCATAACTTTCATTATTGTAATCAACTTGATAAGCTTGTAATGATGGTATGTTGTTCAGAAGAACAATTGCAACTATCTGCACTACCAAGAAAGGAGGAAAGGATTTAGAAGCCATCGTATCATTTAAGATTCGTGTGATATCTGATTATCATATATATACTCCACCGCCTTTTGCATATAACTATACGATTGCTGCAACAATCTATTAACTCTTATATGATCTATTCCTTGCTCTAATTAATCACAATGGCTGCAACAAACGACAAGGAGAGGGTCATCAGTATCATTCGTATGAAGACAGGAGTTCATCACACATCACTCACAACAAAAAAGCATGAGTGATTTACAATAGCGATCAAACGGGTATCACATGCACACTACCATTTGAGATAGATATGGAAGTAGGTTACCAAAGCTCTCCCACAAGGCGTTCGATCTACGCCTTGTTACTTACGTCTGCAGATTTTGCTCCTGTTCATTATCGTAATATGAGAAAGGATAACTAAATGCATAAGCATCTTAGAAAATCTTATTATTAGCCTATTGTTGGCACTATTCTATTTCTCTAGATAAGCTGCTTCTACTTCGCCTTTCCCCAAACCAAATTACAATGCTTCACTATAATATTATATGCCATCTATATGATATATGTAGTAATAACACCAACCAACCAATCAATCATCGACTTTGGGCGCAAGGGCAATGATTGTAAACCTCATCTCACTAGAATCCGCTTCCATCAACTGTTTTACAATATGACATGCATCTTTCAATAGGTTTTGTTGTGTAGTATCTCCATGACATATTGGACCTTGTTCTACTCTTCCATCTAACTCATATAACTTTCCATGGTTGTGTATGAATGATATAAAATGCAAATCTATGCTTTCATCTAGATTAGGTCTAGACGTTTGTCCTTCATTTGTTGCATCTTCATGATATGTTTCAATTGTTGTATCATTCTCTAATAGTATAGCCTTGTCAGTGGGAGATAATGATGTTGGACAATTATTCATAAATGTATGTAGCCAAGACGATTTGCGGATGCATGCCTCTCTTATTGATTTAGGTACATTCATCAAAGCATGCAGTGATGCAATTGTCCCACATGCATTTGATATACGTTGTTTTATATACCATACGCTACTATCTGATGATTCTGTTGATGATGCATCTGAACTATGTAAAGATTTTGTATGCAACTCTCTTCTTTTCTCTGAAACTTTATCAGTCATTGGGAACAACACTACTACAGCTGATACAGGATGAGGTACCATATCAAGTGCCCATTGTTCTGTAGATAATACATCCGTAAATTCATGTGAAGTTGTTTCAAATCCGAGTTTGGATATGTATTGATTTAGTAGGGAAGGATTTGATTCGAGAGGGAACCATTTTTTCTCTTGTGTTTTTTGGTCAGCCATCATACTATGATTGCTTCTGGTACCAAAAGAGCCGCCGCCACCGCTACCACTAGATATCGATGAAGTATATATGAAGTTAGATATGATAAAAACTGCAAATAGGAGCGTACTTGACATATGAATACACGGCAACTACCACAGTGAAATGAGCACTGCAGCCAAAGATTTGGGAGAGGATACCACCCCACGGATAGAAAAGTTGAGTTGTCAGTAAGGGGAGACTTGAGATAAGAAGCAGCATAGATATTAGTACTGCAACATGTCATCGTTTGGTGCATGGGTCGGGCAAAATCTCTTCTTCTCCGATACACTCGAATCTGACACTCGAAAACCATGCATGGTATTTTCAATGCCAAAGATTATATTGCAAACACTTCATTTAGAAGATGACGGTGTTGAGAATAAGTTTGGTATACTTATACCTTATTTAGAATTTTGGATTGCAATGGTAATGGTAAGAGGATATGGTGTTCTCCCGTCTTCTTTATACATATCATTTATGTTCTCTACTCACATATTACTTTCTATATTTTGCAAACTAGATGATTATGGCACTAGGAGTGATATTCAATTCACTAATCTCATGCATCATATATTACTTTATCATATTGCCACAAAAGAAGGAGAAGAACAACAATAAACAATTACAAAACAATATCACGCCATATCTTATTGGGTACGGAGTAATAATGCCAATCTGTGTCTTCTCTCCCTACTATGGTCTGAGATACTTTTTCATAAAGAATAAGATGATGAAATTCTTTGCTGGTATTGCACAGTTGACTTCCTTCTTTAGATGCTCGGAAGCTATGTTTGGTTTCCTACCGGAAAGTGTTGATAATTCACTGACAAATCTTCTACTATACATGGCCTTTCCGATGGAAGTAAAGTTTGATAAAGATGGTCCTATAAAGTCAACTTGGTCTCGGACCAAATATCTTTTCTTGAACTGGATAATGTACATCTTCATCCTTGGAATGTACACGTCAATCCTATCAGCGTATGACTATGAACTATTTGAAAACAAAGAAGGACCATCACTATTTGATATCAAGTTTGGTACACTCTTTACTCGTGAACAACTCATCAATAATGCATTGATTGGTATACTATTTCAAATCTACTTGACGACATTTGGTTATGGCTTGAATTTCATCATATCGTTATTGGGTTACCATCAGGTTCCATTCATGTTGAATCCAATCTTTGAGTCCTCGTCACCATCTGACTTTTGGGGTAAAAGGTGGAACATGTCAATCCATGGGTTACTGAAACGAGGGGTATACAAGCCTGTTAGAATCAGAATGAAAATGCCGCGCTTGGTGGCACTTGCAGCGGCATTTTTAGCATCGGGAGTCTTTCATGAGTGGCTATTGTCCGTTGTCTTTTATCCAGACTACGATGATGGTTCGTGCTCACCAACATGCTACCAGGTTGGCTACGGACGAAACATATTATTCTTTGTCTGGAATGCCGTGTTGATCGGATTAGAGTATGCCATTGGAGGAGCGGCTATCTTCAAGCTATGCAGTAAGCATCTCCCGGTGACAGTCGTCAGCATATTGATAGTAATGACAGTAATGCCCGCCGCTCATTGGTTTACAAACGATTACGTCAGATCGGATTTTATGCATGATGTTCAGACTGGGTTCCCAATGATAGTACGGGTAATAGATTAAAGATGTTACCTATAGAGAATAAAGAGCTACTTAGATCTGAATGTTAAAAGATCGACTATACTTTATTATCCATAAATGCATCTAATATAATGGACATGGCAGCAACAACATTAATCGATGATCTGGATGGTATTTGGACCCAACTATTCAATAATCTGCTTACTACTTCCGGTATACCTGTACTTTCATAGCCAAAGACGATAGCAAGAGATTCTCTCATTTGTTGTAAGGCAGATGAGGGGTGTGTTCGATAGTCTCCTTTAAAAGTTAGAGCGTCAGGATGTAAGTCGATTCCAATGATGGATGGCTGGTCAGAAGGTGGTGTAGTATTTATCATGGACGAAATCTTTTCTATAGCTTGATCCTCATATACCAAAGTTGGCCGGTACATTCTACCATGACTCTCTTGTTGATCTATAATTACCTTGTGGAAATTATCAATAGCATCGTTAAACTCAGACAATGTCTTGTCTTTCTCAATACCATTTGGTAGTACAATAACCACTCTTGAAAACAAAGAAGACGATTCGTCCTCGTCTTCTATCTTATCATAGTCATGAAGGAGCATCAAGATTCGGTGTAGATTAGCCACTTTTTCAATACATGCCACAATGAGAGGTGTCGTTTCTCTATCATGTGGTTGTGGCTGTATCTCATTTAAGGTATCACGTTGATCATTTGTTATCGAGCCGTCTAAAGTGGAAAGCCACCGGAATAGTAATGGTTGATGTCTGACTGTACACATTCTTGTTTTAACATCCAAATGCAAACATGTATCATTATCTCTATCCATGTTGTTCTCACTACTTTGCTCAACTAGCTGAACAGAAGGGTAGCAAGCATCAGGATTGTTTTGCATGGCTATTCTTACTGATTCTGTTGATATTGATACTCTTGATCTACTACTTTCATCAGTTGTTGAATCAACTCGTCTATTCCAATAGCAAGGTAAAATAAACATTAAGTCTATACAAAGCGCACTCCCCATTGAATTCCGTATAATCATATGAATATATTGTATAATCTTCTTAGCACTTAATTCCTCTTGTTGTTTCAATACTTGGTTTTGCTGTGTTGTATTCATTTTAGTATACTTTGGGATAGGATCTAATGTAAAGTTGCAATGAAGTATAGAACGTAATTTGATGGGTGATATTGATGGTGATGATAGACGTAGATATGTCCGCAGGAGTGGTCCTATTGTGGATATTAATGATTCGTTGTGTATGTGTAGATGTAATGTATATATCGGTCCATCATCTGGTAGACTAGGTGATGTTAACACTGCTCTACTTCTACTGTTATTGTTGCATTTGTTATTAGCATCTAATGATACAGTTTCATCTATCTCCTGTCGCTCAATACTAAATCCAAAGGGTGATAGATAATCAGTAATATCCTGTTCAAGACGATCAATAATGCCTGGATTTGTCAGTGTTGTTTCCACCATTGTTACTGCAAAGCAAGCAATAGCGAGGTGTTTGTTCATAATTCATAAGTACTGAGCACAAACTCGATAAATATACGGGGAGAAATGGCGAGTAAACGAGCCTATGTAATGTTTCTTTGATCTGAACCCAACTCTAGAGTAGTGCTGCACGCATACTAAAAGCTGTGTATACATCAGTAGTAGTAGTCAAGACGGTGGCGTCGTCTAAGTATTGCAATAAAACTGATCTAATTTTATGTACATATCACATGCACTTCTTGTCTAGAGGACGGACATACAACAAGAGCGATCATAAAGTAGACAAATCAATGGAGCAACAACTCATCTGTTCTAACCACGGCGACGAAGTTGGTGATGTCGTATCTGGTGAGAATAATGATAATAACGCAGGTGAGTCTTTGGAGCAACCACTTATATGTTCTAACCACCACGACGACGTATCTGATGATAATAATGACAAAGATGACAATAATGGTGCATCTGATGAGAATAATAAACAGTCCATTATGTCAACCATAAAAAAGTGGAACAAAAGTTTAGAGAATAATGATCATTTCATATTTGCAATTAGGATATGCCTATGTGCGTTTGTTGCATCATTATTTACATTATTATCAGCACCTCCAGGATCAGATAGTGGATATACTTACCCACATGGAGTCTGGGTTTATATAACGGGTATGGTAGTATTATTCTTCCCAACGTTAGACATGGCAAGCAGTATGAAGAAATCATTTCATCGACTTTGCGGTACTGTAGTTGGTGCAGCGATTGGATTAGCAGTTGGTTTCTTATCATCACTTATCGGTTATGGAAGTAGAGGTCAAGCGGCATTTATTGGTATAATGATCGTATTGCAAAGCTTTGCCATCCCGTACTACTTTCATCATAAAAAGTATACACCTTACGGTCTTGTTTTGGGACTAATCACTACTGGCATGACATCTTTAGCCTTTTATACATTCGAACCGAAGCCCTGGAGTATTGCACTATGGAGATCTGTAAATATCATGATTGGTTGTCTTATTGCTGGTATATTTCCGTTCTTTATATTTCCAAGATCGATAGAAACTGTATTGGATACATCTATAAACAAGACGATGACACATATGTCAAAAAGCATACAACTATTATTGGAAATGGTTGAATCGAAGCAGGATGGATCCAAATTAAGTCCAGTGTGGCAAATGACAATGAATGGTGTCGATGATGAGGTGCATGAAGCATATGCAATGGCTCATAGAACTGTTACCAGCGCTAGAAGTATGCTGCCATTGGCAAAATACGATCCATTTCTACGGCTTAAATATCGGAGTACAGAGCAAATATTACATCACCAAAAAGTTACCCAAACACAGCTCTTGAGATTAGGACGTCTCTCCTATTCAATAGTAATGTTGGACTCATTGATCAGACACGGTATCCAAAACATCGACAACTTTACTATTAATACGATAGAAGGAGAAGACGATGAAGAGAGTCAGAGGAAACAAATGGCTGTACTATTAAGTAACATATCACAGCGACTACAAACTATATTGGATAAAGATGAATCAGTTGAGAAAAGGAACGAGGCCGCCAACTTACTTTTATCTGAAGATGTACTGGTCATTCAAAAGACGAGAAGTTGCATCGTTATATCCACTACATCCAATTTTGCAAAAGATATAGATTTGGAGGCACTCAGCAATCTACATGAGTTTTACAGTAAGGAAGATCTTGCTAATCAATTCTTATATTGTGTTGAGAATATAATCTTAAGAGCGGTGAGATTACACTTGACACTGACAAGAGATATAGTGGTTGCAGAGGATAGTTTTGACGAATGTGAAGAACAAAACGTTACACCAGAGCAGATGATAAACGAGGAGTAGTGTGTCAAATAAGTATTGTAACAATGTACATATCCATAACATACATCTACACACTTAATTAAGTTTATCAATAAATGCTAGTGTAAGATTCTTCATTCTCTTCCCCTCTGCCTGAGCATTTCCCCGAACAAACGAGCATCATCACGATCTTTACTCTTCATTTCATTACTTGAAACCTGAAATGCACGGAGTGTAATTGTCAGATCCTCTTTTGGTAGTAATTTTTGTTTGTAGGCACCCATTAACATGTCCACTGACAATATGCTTGACTACCTTTGCGGTCTTCTTGAAACTTGATACCCTGCACTTGCAGCTACTGTCAAATGTTTAATATGTTTATGATTATTCCCACTAAACTTATGAATCTCAGCAAGAACTTGGTGGCCTGTAATAGATCCCTTCTTTGCGGCCAGATCATAAAATTCAATTGCTTTTGACGCATTTGTTTCTACTGCAATACCATCCTTGTAATTATTTCCAATTAATCCAAATGCTTGAGCACTTCCAAGTTCAGCTGCACGGATGCACATTTCAAGTGCTTTTGTATCACTTTGAAATATCTCTTCCCCCTCTTCGTATGATTTGGCCATATGTAAAAAGGCAATAGGATTGTTCTTCTTCATTAACTTTTTCAATGCTTTGATATTATTTTTGGGTGGTGGCTGACGACAGAATGCACATTTGACCTCATGCTCAGGTAATCCGTTCTTCTTATCATTTTTGACACTTTTATAAATACACCCAATACATATATATTTTCCACAACATGTCATAAATGTAATTTCATCTTCAGGTTTAGGTCTACTACTCCATACTAAATACTTTGTTTTGGTAGATTTACAATTCGATGGATGTTGTTGTGTATTTATGATCCTCATGATCTTGTACACCATTTCTAATATACATTTCAAGAGCTTTCGTATCACTTTGAAGTGTCCTTTCACCTGATTTATATTCCATGGCCATGTGAATGAATGCTTCAGGATCATTCTTCTTCATTAGTCTTTTCAATGACTTGATAGAATTGGTCGGTTCCTGACGACAGAAGGCACACTTGTGATCACGTACACCATTCTTGCTCTCAACCATCATATTTTTGTAGACGCAGCCACAACATACAGTTTTCCCGCAACATGACATAAACACAGTCTCCCTGTCATCATAGGAAGTGGAAGTAGACATATAGGACATTCTTCTCTTTCTGTGATAATGAGAGGTGCAAGCAGGTCGATGTCTGCCGTCTCTGCTTGTGCAGTGCAAAGTAAGTTGTCAAGCCGTGCCTCTAGCTCTAATGATATCATAGTTTGCTTATCGATTTGTTATTATACGTAGTATAATATTATGGGTGGTATTAATTGCAATTTTGCAATGTTATGTTTTAGATAACAAAAAAATATTATTGCTACTACCTCCTCCGACACTACTACTTTATTGATACTCAATATGATCTAATCTTTTGCACTATAACTTTTACCAATCCATCCAATCCAAAGCTAATGGTATAGATAGCACAAAGCAATTCTGGCACAACTTTCAATCAAACAATCAAACATCTCAGTATACTCTCATAATAGGATACCAAAAAGCAAAGCCAACCAAAATTCATCAACTCATTCATTATTTCAATTCGGTATTCGAATAGGTATGTGTTTGTGTGGCAGAAGTAGGGCTACTGTTACAATCATGGTCATTTAACTATATCTATACTATATCTATTTCTTTCTATAGCTATTGAGTGCGTGCCTCAAACAATACCTTTTGCTGCCATGTAAGCACGGGCATCATCCCGATCTTTACTCTTCATTGCATTACTTGATGCTTGGAATGCACGTAGAGTCTTTGTTAAATCATCTTTTGATAGTAGTTTTGCTTTGTATCTAGCCATCAACTCATCCAAATCTTTATCACCTGCACTTGCAACCACTTTCAAATGATCAATACACTTTTGATGATTCCCATTCTCCCCATAAAATCGAGCTAATCTTTTATTCACGCACAGATCCCTTCTTTGAGCTAACCTCATAAAACTCTATCGCCTTCACTATATCCCAACCATTTTTTACCATGACAATTTGTCATGGTACGAATAAATGTCTCAACCGTTTGATAGCCTACCATGACCGAAAGTCATGGTTAGATATTGTGACGTGGAATATATTGTGGCCAAACTGAGCACGCGTCCATTACGGTATCCTATTGCAATTTTTCACATCATCGACCTCTCATATTGACGACGCCGATCGACTATGATGCGGCTACTCGATACGGGCGTCCATTGCACCATCGGATCGGCCGTCAAGAGTAGTACAAGGGAGTGTCGGCGGCGCCTCCTACGATTGTTTTTCATGTTATTGCAATAGATTGAAAATTGGTATCCTCTTACCATGACAATTTGTCATGGTAAGACCAAAGCATGGTTACTACGTAGAAGCTAGCGTACCATGACAAATTGTCATGGTTAGAAAAATGGTTGGGATATTTTGTTCCACTGCAATACCATTTTGATAATAATCACCAATGATTCCATATGCTCTAGCATTATCAAGTTCAGCCGCTCGAATATACATTTCTATGGATTTTGCATTACTCTGAAAAATATTCTCCCCTCTTCTATACTCTACTGCCATTTGTTTGAGTGCATCGAGATTATTCTTCTTTGCTAGCTTTTTCAGTGCTTTGATATTATTCTTGGGTGGTGGCTGACAACAGAAGGCACATTTCCTCTTGTGATTCGGTACTTTGTTCTTCGTATCATTCGTCGATTGTTTGTAGTTGCAACCAACACATATCGTCTTTCCGCAACATGTCATAAATCTAATTTCTCCCTCCTTAAAAGGAAGCGGAATCATACATATCGGACACTCTTCTCTTTCCTCAATGGGTGCAAACAGATCGACGTCTGCCATTTCTGTTTGAGCAGTTGCAAGTAAATTACCAAGCCGTGCCTGTAATTCTAATGATGCCATTTTTGTATCTCTTCCTAATTGCAATGTTGCAAGTTGTGCATAACTATGTTATGTTTAAAAACTTATATATTACTACTTAACTCCTCGGACGACACTACTACTTTATTGATACTCAATATGATCTAATCTTTTGCACTATAACTGTTGCGCACAAAGTCTGGGCAGAACACTGACGGACTTTCAATCTCTCTGTCAATCAAATGCACTTCATAATAGGATACCAAAAAGCAAAGCCAACCAAAATTTGCTTCATTTTTTCAAAGAACAAATTACAAATAATAACACCATGGAGGACGATAGTACTACCAATCCACCGCCCACAGCGGCTTCTTCTTCCTCAGCAGCACCAGTAGTACAATCAACTAAGAATCTATCAGGCGTAGCATGGACAGGCGGGTCACTCGTCGGTTCCCTCAACCCCTTAAATCATGGCTATCGCACCTCCGATGGTAAAGGTGGGTATATAATAACCAACACTACTAAACGATATAAGCGTACACGACGTGATGCTAATGGTAATGTAATTGACGAAGACGATAATGATATTGATGATATTCCTGGTAATATCCAAATACAGTTTAGCAATCGCGAGGGAGTGACGCTAGGTGAATCACTAGATATTCCTACCAATGCAGGAAGTGAAGAGTTGGGAATGTTATTACGATCACTACTCGATGACGAAGACGATGACGATGATCATACAACCAACAAGGCACACATACCATATGCCTTCTTTGCAAAACTTTCTATATCAAAAACATCGACTAATCCAACCACAGGCGAGAAGCAAGTAACTACAACACAAGAAGAGATCGATATAACAGATTATACATCACTCAAATCATTCTTACAACAATATAAACAACATGTATCAACTGAACAAACATTGGAATTGACATATCAACCAATGGCATTATTTAAAGTACGACCAGTGACACGATGTACTGATACATTACCGGGTCATACCGAGGCTATATTACATGTATCGTATTCGCCCGATGGTAAACACTTGGCATCGGGTGGGGGTGATGCAACAGTCCGATTTTGGGATGTGAACACGTCAACACCACGACATACCTGTAAGAGACATAAAGATCATGTACTTACAGTAGCATGGAGTCCAGATGGACATAAATTTGCTTCTGGTGATAAACGTGGCTACCTAATGTTATGGGATCCAACCAAGGGCACTGCTTTAGGTACAATTAAAGCACATTCAAAGTGGATAACAGGCATGGCATGGGAACCAATGCATTCATCAACAGATGGAAAATGTGAAAGATTAATTACATCATCAAAAGATTCATTAGCAAAAATTTGGAATGTAAGAACGAAGCGTTGTGAGGTGACTTTATCTGGACATTTGGATTCAATTGAATCAGTAAAATGGGGTGGCGAGGGATTGATATATACTGCATCACGTGATCGTACAATCAAGGTATGGAATGCAAATGAAGGTGAGGGGAAAGGACGTGTTGGATTATTAGTTAGAACATTGGTAGGACATGGTCATCGTGTGAATACCTTGGCAGTTAGTTGTGATTATGTCTGTCGTACTGGACCGTATGATCATTATGGCAAGATATCGGATATTAATGTCAAGGATAAAGAATCAAATGAATGGCGCAAGGCTGCATATGCCGCTGCTAAGGAAAAATACAAGTCATTTAAAGGAAGTGGTGAACAAGAACGATTAATATCAGGATCTGATGATTTTACATTAATGTTATGGCATCCAACCGAAAATAAACGTCCAATTAAACGTTTGACTGGACATCAGCAGGCTGTGAATCACTTGGCATTCTCACCTGACTCGAGATTCTTTGCAAGTGCATCATTTGATAAGAAAGTCAAGATATGGAATGGACGGAGTGGTGACTTTGTATCAACATTGACGGGACATGTTGGTGCGGTGTATCAAGTAGCATGGAGTTCCGATGGACGGTACTTGGTTAGTGCTAGTAAGGATTCGACTGCCAAGC
>Ga0075439_12178_pt1 | contig 13740 bp, 12 predicted proteins | sample MintriSingleCell_FD_74264 | JGI IMG/M metagenome (GOLD analysis project Ga0075439, IMG submission 74264) | Marine eukaryotic communities from Monterey Bay, USA to study complex ecological interactions - Minidiscus trioculatus JGI Plate_4_G5... | ecosystem: Environmental > Aquatic > Marine >... | reverse complement strand
TTTGGGAGAGTGACTCCGATGATGATGAACCCAGCAGTTCTTTTGGGACTGGTGGAGCTTGGGGAACGGCCTCTCAGAGTACCAAGGGGCGTAGTCGTCGTTAGATTGAATTACTATGATTGGGGTTATTGGCTATTTGAATGATGTGGTTGAAATATGTTTCAGGAATTGATTGTCTTTGACTTTCTTTAGATGAAACTGAGCAATAGGTAATACTCGCATATTAGTCAACAATTATCTTACAAATGTTACTCTACACTGATTTTGTAACTGGGTTTAGTAGTTGAAATTACCGTGTATTAACCAGCTAGGTACAGTTCGGTACATGTCTATGTCATAGTTGTTAATTGTGGCCTTCCCAGGTGTTTGTTGCTGCTCCTTCTCAATGGAAACTCTATTCTTCCTTGATCGTAATAGCTTATCTTTTACACATTCAATTGAATCTTTGATTCTGACTCGAGTTGTTTGTTCATCTAGATCACCCTTCATCGTTGTTATTATTGTATGATAGATATCAGTAGTAAAGAGGAATATAATGGCAAGTTAGATGAGTGCATAGTGTTTGAAGTGTCTTGTTATTGAGCCAGTCACACTTTCCTTAGTATAGATACCGTAGGTGTATTGGTAGGGAATCAACTTGGCTGTTATTAGGTCACAAGACAAACAAGCTTCATACAAACTATCTCCTCTCTTTGTCATGCTTTGAGTGTTACGCCAATCTTCATGCAATGTATATAATCTTGACTACTCTGGAAGTTCTTGCATGGGCAAGTTCTTGCTTGCTACTCACAATCTCAAGTCTCTCTTCTCATAAATCTCAAAGTTCATTTACAACAACATAACAGAATAACAAACGAATCAAACATCAACATGAAGTGTGTAATTATCAAGTTACTAACCTTAGTCCTAATCGGTACTACAGCCAGCGTCTCAGGTGCTCATGAGCTACGTGGTTACTCAGACTCTAGCCTCCCGTCTAATCAAGTCATGATTAGATGAGTCTGAAGAGAGAATTAGGCGAGATTATGGTGGTTACAACAATGGGTATCGTGCACCTGGTCGAGGGCCAACCGAGGTATAGGCATTCTAACAGCAACCCAAGTGGCTGGAAGAAGACAAGTGCTGCCAAGAGGGAGGATAAACGAGGACGTGAACGCCGTGCTCGAGATAATGGAAATTATAATCCGAATAGAAACTACAATGGACCTTACTATAACGGTAAGAAGTATTATCACAACAACCGAAACTACTATAACGGTTGCTGTTGGTGGCATGGAGAATGCCAATGGAGCCACTGTAGTCAAGGCGATGTAATGAATGACTTCCTTGGCGTTGATGAATAAGATTTTGCCTTTGACTTTGAGGAGGAAGAAGACTACGACAACAACTAATCGGCAAGTAGCATGGGGATCTATTATTATTTGTCAGTCTATCATAGAGGGTGTATAAGCATACTAAAGCATAAGAAATAGTTATAGCTAATTCTATATTGTTACTTTAACATAGATTGAGCACATCATGTATGCACTTCTCTGTAGGCCTCTTCTGTGCTTTTGCTGCGACACTCTAAAATGGATGACACATCGTGTGCATTTCTCTTTGTTTAAGTTTAGCTCACAAAATGAACAGGTTGAGAATCATTTGCAATAAATCATCTTATGATTTAAGCTATCTTATCGTATTTATTGTGGAAGAGCTACAACTGGCTCGTCTTGACTAAGGGACGCCTCCTTGATAGGACTATCCATATCCTTTGCAGCGAGCTTTACAAACCTAGTCAGCTTGTTTGACTATGGATGACGGTTCAACTTCTCAACAACTGCAACTTGAACATTAGCAGTCGATTCTCGTAGTCCAAGCTTAACCAGTTTGTCACTAAGTTTCTCCTCAATCTGATGGATAGTAATTGGATCAAGATCTGCATCATCGTTGATGAGTAGATCAATATCAGCTCCATTGACTGTCTGTCGTACTTGATATTCGTGAATCTCCGAATATTGGCCTAAGACTTGTCGGAAAGCCATCGGATGAATCTTCACTTGCTCATTCTGATTCTGTACACAGGGAATACATAATAGAACCAAACATCAGATCTGCCATGAAGTTGAGTAATACGTCGATAGGCAGGGGCTTCTGATGCATCAAGCTTCCATTCGATTGTCGGTGAGTCGGTCATCTTGTATCTTATGAGAGGCATTGTAGTACCGAATAAACGAGTTACTAGCATATGGTCAGCTTCTCCACTCTCAATAATGTTCCCTGATGAGTCCACTGCTTCGATGATATGAAAGTCCTCTCCTAGTATAATACCATCGAAATCTTGGCCCTCCATGCCAGCCACCCCCAATTCAACCGAGCCCCAACTATTATGAATGTTTATCCCCCAGATAGCAAGAGCCTTTTGACGTGTATCTGAAGATAATGGTTCAGAGTTACTCATGATCCTGTTCAATTGAACATCGAGTCTACCAGCCAACGCCTCATTGCATAGCTCAGCAATTGCACTTGAATAACTAACAAGTCGGTCTGGTTGGAACTCATTCAGCTGACTTACAAGCTGATTCAAAGGCATACACGCCGGGAAAACCTTTACTTGACGCTGTGGATCTGGTGACTGTGGAAATAACATATGGTAGGTATGATTCAGCACAGATTACAGCAGTACGCTTGGTATTCGAATTGGAAGCTGTATGAGGAGTAGTAGGATAAAGCATATCCTCTGCTGCTTCCAATCGATATGCAATTGCAGAAGTCGTTTCAAATAGATCTTCATCCCAAACATAAAGACCACGCTTCCCTGAAGTACCACCGGTGGCTGAGAGATAGTAGTGCTCCTCTGTTCCTTCATAATAGTAATTGTTGCTGTGATGGTCACGAAGTGCTTCTAAATGCTTGTTAGCCTTTGCCAATGTTAAAGATGAATCAGTCACGATATCATCCCAGTTTTCCATAACGTCTTGTTTTGTAACTGGTTTGATTTTGTGTAAATCTTTCAACTCGAAGGTGTCTATGTCGATACCGGCCAAACGCCGAGCATAGAAGGGTGAGTTTAACTTGGCATATGTCAATACTTGTCGGAGCTTCTTGACTTGTTCATTTTCGAGTTGAGTTCTACTCCAATTCAGGTGAGATATCGACGAAGGAATTGTATGCTCTCGAATAGTTTGTAGCTTGTTATATTGTTTCTGACTTGTGGTTGCTATTACACTTTGTTTTGTTCAATCTTTATGTGCCTTAGAGTACATCAGCTACAGATATATAGTATATCAATTGGGGGTCAAGATACTTCGGGCATGCTAATCAAAAGTATCACATATCTTGTGTGTTCCCACTTGCAAAGCGTTGTACACTGTTGCTGCAATTGTCATATATATTGTACACACCCCTATCCATCTTCCCATTGTTTATATTATTTTACTTTCACATTCGTATATACCAGTGACGAATTTCAAACTATATAATGTAGTATAATTGACACCAGTATGAGGTATATAATATGCAATCATTACTGGAATTTGAATAGTTGATGGATCCTGTGTAAATTGTAGAGTGTCCTCTCTCTAGCCCATGAGAAGATAAGTATGACACTAAAAATATGTTGAAGGAAATTTAGAGTAGTATATATAATATAATATAACGTTAATTGTACTAGACCCAATATACTCTTCGCCTTGGGGCCAGCCGGCGCCGCCATACATAACTGCAATTATCTTTAATTACCGTTCATCGCCAAATCCTTTCATACTTTTTTTCGATTCTGTTGCCGCGTCCTTATTTCTTTGCAACAACGATCCACGATAGTCTCTCCTTTGATAAGAATGGCCGTGGATAGGAGTGTTATATAGTGCTTTTCAATTCTAAATAGCATGGCTGCTGACGGTGTAGAGAATACAGCTCAAAATGAGGAGTTGCAGCTGGCCTCCGCCACAGACAATCAAAGAAATAATATCATTGAAAATGAAGGGCAGAAGAACGATGAGATTATTGGTAGCGGCGAATCAAACAATGGCAATAGACATGTTAATAATTCAGCTGCAGATGAAAAAGCGACCCCGAAAGAGGTAGTATCAACTACAGACAACCAGCTATCCGAGAAGAAGTCCACCACACCAGCTCCGCCACGTTGGCGCTTCGTTAATGAAGCTAAAAAATCAAATGGATATGCATCATCATTTGCAGGAAGCTACATCAAGGGTCAATCCAGCGACGAATTGGGCGCTAAATATAAACCACCCGATATATCATTATATAAACCAGAGAAAGAGAAGGTTGAACCAGGCAAATTAAAGTTTTACAGTGAAGGTAAGACAGATGAGGAAATTTATCAAGTAGATGTTGGATGTAGGATTCATGATGAGGTTCGTGTAGAGTCAGAGGAAACTGCAGCAGTAGATGATGTGTATAAAGGGGCTCTGTTTCTCAATGTCAATAACAACAATAACGATGAAGTGGATGCCTCTACAAATGAAACTGATGTTAACCAAAGTGCAAATGGAACTGATAATGATGATAACCAAAGCACAAATGAATTATCCAACCACATAATGGCAGAACAAACAACTGTGATGATCAAAGTAGACGAAGGTTCGAGAAGGAAGAAGTATAAAAGATGGATGTTGTATACATTAGTAATGTCGTTACTACTATTGGTTGTTATATTAGGTGTATTATTGGGGAAGAATAATAATGATAATGGTAGATCTGCTGCGTCTGCAGTTAATGTGGATGGTGCCGTTGCTGTACCACCAGTGGTAATTGTTGCTACCGTTAATGAGACTGATTTGCCATCATCGTCCCCAAGCTATCTTTCTATGCCTACAATACAAGCACCTTCTACAATTAAGCCTTCGATAATACAAGCACCTACATTGCCAAGGCAAGAGACACCCAGTGTATCTCCTACAACTTCAGTATCATTATTGCCCTCTCAAATGACAAGTCATAGACCAAGCAATGCACCATCATTTCCACCAACAGATGAAGAACCAACTATTAGTCCAGTTGTTTTCATTGGAGCTTGTCCTCAGACCTTTGTGCCGTTTTTGCCGTACAAGAATGGAGATACAGTTGAATCGAATGGTATAGTTTATGAATGTATCAGAGAGAAGAAGTGTTCAACGTCTGAATCGTTATATATTAAAGGGTGGGTAGTTGTTGGTGCTTGCAAGGGAAGTCGAGAACCTACTCTCAGTCCAACAACATTGGCTCCGACGTCAGCGGTAAGTGTATGTTGAGAAGCCGAATGAACTTTTTATTACTGCTCTAACCTCTCACAAATTGTATTTGTTTTGTGTACATAGCCATCCTCTTCTCCTTCGGTTAGACCAACGGAGACACCAAGCATCAAGGTGAGAAGTATCATAGCATGAATATTAACTGTTCTTGTAATCAATTGCATTCAACTAACATCTTCCTTCTATATGTCTTTAGCCTACATCCGCTGAACCATCAACCTCACCAAACGTCTCACCCACCACAGAATCCCCAAGCCCCAAACCCTCTGAAGTCTCTGCACTTCTCACGCCATTTCCGTCGACCCTGCCTTCCAATCGCCCCACACCCGCCACAACTTGTTCAACAGAGCAAGATTTCAATCTATGCCTTGCAGTTGACATGTCTGGCTCGGTCTGTAATGATGGAGATGGATCAGATTGTGAAGAGTGTAGCCCACCAACATTCTTTGGTCTGAACATATTCTTCCTGCCAGATTGTCGAGACTCGTTCGTCAGCGAGGATACATGTTGTAATAACTTTGCTAATGTGAAGGACTTTTCGTCGATAATGGTTAACTTGCTTGATGGTTTCAATTCCGAGAAGGACTTCAGTGTGGTACAGTTCGCTACTAATGCTCAGTTGGTTAGTAATCTATCATCTGCAGAGCAAACCGACCAAGTTATTGAGCGATTGGATTATACCGGAGGATTTACGAATCATGCCAGTGCCATTCAAACTTGTCAACAAACATTCCCATCTAGAGGCAGCAGTGGTAGGAAGAACTTCATCATGCTTGTCACAGATGGCGTGCCGTCGGAACCAGAGTTTGATCCAGAAGGAGCGGCTGAAGCAGCTGCTTCCTCGGCAAAGTCCCAAGGTACGGTCATCATCCCAGTCTTCATTTCGCCATATAATGATTTCAATGCACTTTCATTCATGAGACGATTATCTAGTGATGGGAAGGTATTTGATGTGACAGATTTTGATAGTCTAGATAGCTTGCAGGACAGTTTGATTGAGCAAGTATCATGTTCGTGATATGGAGTGATACCAGAGATTATATAGACTTGTAGATATGTTATAACACTTCCGACTTGATCATCGTTGTCTCATACTTCTAGTATAACTTGCCCCACTCGCTGCTATCTAATGGTTGATCCGGATCACATACTGTCTTAATTCTGCTCATGCTCTCTTCTAAATTGGATAGTGCTTTCTTCCAGGTAGCAGCCGGTACAGATGATACCAGCAACCCAGCTAAGAGAGGTAGGAGGAGGAAAAGTATGGATATACATGAGATTCAGTCTATTGTCAGGTGAGTATTAAAAAGACACAAACATCTTACCTGGCTTTACAAGATCTATGCATCGACCCAAGTTGAGCAGCGCTGATTCCAGTACTACAATAATCTTCACATCTTCTTGGGTGAATTGATTTATTCCACGACTTTTCTCAAAGTAACTAATAACACCTGCCCTAATCTCTTGCCCCTTGTCAGAATAAAGTGCCTCGACAAGTGAAACTAAACTCCTGCGAATTGAGCTTAATAGAAGATAGTTATCCCGTTGGAAGAACTCTGTCTGTTCTACAACACCTCTCATGTTGACAAGCAAAGGCGTAAGCTCTTCCCCTAAAAGGAAACATTGACCAAGGAAAACAACTGCATCTTCTTCATCGTGCAAAAATGGATACGTTCCATACTGAAAGGACCAAGATGTATCAACAGAGTTCTCTATACCTCCAAATTGATTTGGGGATGTTTGTACTTCATTACTGCCTTGGCTCACATGAACTGAGGAACTATAATTAGGGTCCAACACTTCAAGGTCATTATTCTGCCAACGATCGGATCCGACAAGTCCTCTTAATGATACCAAGGGCTGTAGAAACGATTTACCAGGTGATCGATGATGTACATCATTCAAATTACATAAATGATATTCTGTTGAGAATAATGTAAAATGTATATCTGCCTTCCGTTCCAATATCGTCCAGCCTACTCCGTAATGTTGATTAAGTCTCTCGGTTAAAGGCCTATCTTTCAACCATTGTTTGATATAGCTCTTCCATAATTCAGATGATATTCGTCCCAATGCACCACGTTCATCTTCACCTCTATCACTCTTATTATCATCTACCCATATCTTAGTATGTGTATCATCAATTGTTATATTCTGAACTGCACATAAATGTCGAAAGTAAACATATCCAGCCGAGGCATCCGATATAGCAGATGTGTCGGTCGATCTCCCGCCTGTAAAACAGATTAACGATGGTTTAAAGGATGGTTCATCTTTTAACATCTTTGCTAATGTACGTAATCGTGTTGCATATTCAATAGTTACCTGATCTTTAATTAGAGGCTTGCCAAATACAATGGCAACATGATACGTTGTTGAATTCCTATCAGACCATTCTCCCTCGAAATGATTATAACCTAGTAGTGATTGCATCGAGTCGGTAGCATCAACAGTACCAGTCGATGGATCATTCAATCTACGACGTTGTCCTGTAGTTCTCCAATTATTTGCTAATATCTTTTGATCAATCTTTTTTGTGAGATCTATAATGTTATTACGATTGCCTTCTTCTTCTACTTCATCTCTATTATCAGAATGATATTCTAGGCTTAAATCATCGGTGGATGCAGTTTCTTCCTTCCTTTTGGCTAATAATGCAGCTGTTGCCCGAGCAAGACGTGCTTTGTTGGGGTTTGCAATTGTTTTACTGCTGCCTCTTTTACTTTTACTTGATGCAACCGTATTCTCATTCTCACTAACAAGATCTTTTACCCTTGCTTTAACTCTACTACTGATATCTCCTCCTTCGTCATCACCATCATTTTTGATACTACTATGAAATACTGTCCTTTTTCTAATCGATATATCATGTGCACCGATAGGTACATTATTGCAAAAAGCAAGCGGTGATGTGTTGTGAATTTTTGAGCATATGATGTGCACATTAATTAGTATTACAACAAGAGTCGTGACGATACTGCATGTTGGCCGCCACATTATATACCACTAGATGATAGATCTATTGATCCTCTTCTCCTTTATGTATGCTATCCAAACCCTCTCTACAATCAACTCAAAACTCACAAAACTAAAATGCTCGGGACCACCACCAAAGTAACAATCCAATTGATAACACTGGATGCGTTTAGTACTAGCGGTATTCGATTATCGTCTTATTATCGATTTATGGTATAGATATACTCAATCATTCTTGCCAGTGTATTGTATTATAAATTCTTCTTTACGAGTATTGGGCGGTATCTTTGCAAAAGATTTTTGAGTAGAAATGAAGTCAGCGTGGTCAACAAACACGTGGAATAAAAAAGTCATCGCTCCACTTTTTTGCCTTTTTTTCTTTTGAAGGGCCGAGCTCATACAAATTATAACATTCTAGCACCATCAATAACATCTCTCCTACTGCATATCACACCTCTATATTGCAGGATATACTCGCCAATAACTCATTATATTCACTCATTTAATGACAGCTTATCACTTATTGTTGGAAAAGAGTATCATATCATATACACTCACATATCATTTACTACACACATCATGGGTATTAGAGAGTTATTACGTCATCTACCGGGTGGAAAGCATTATAAATACGGATTTATGGATTTAGGATGGAAGGGCAAGAAAGTTCCTATTGATGCAGCAGGTGCTATGTACCAATTTGCGTCCTTCCATGCGGCTGACTTCCTAAAAAATAATCATAAACCATCTCTTATTTTATTTGCAAGATGGCTCGTACATCTCCGAAGTACCTGCTACTGGAACTTAATGATCTACTTTGATGGCATGGAGAATAAAGCTAAAGAACCTGCAAAAGAAAGGAGACAAATCAGACGTGATAATGCCATCAACACAAACAATCTACGGGGGCAGATACGAAATACACCAGAGTATATTGCGAAAGCGTGTGAGATATGCAAGTTATTGGATATTAAGTTTACTGTATCGGCATATGAAGCAGATCCACAAGTTTCATACGTGTGCATTAATGAACAATTGGTTCCAGTTACGGGAGACACTGATTTATTGGCATATGGGGCACAATCAATAGTTATTGTTAGGAGCTTTAGTGCGCAAGTATACCGAATCATTGATTTAAATGCAGACGTGCGGGAAGGAGAATACCCACTCATAGACCTATACAAGAAGCACGGTGTGATAGTATTTCGATTATATGCTGGTGTATCTGGGTGTGACTTTACTGAAGCAGAGAGTGGTTTAGTTGGTATTGGATACGAATCATTTATTAATGCAGCAACTAAAGTGGGAGAGAACTTAAATGCCAATACATTAGCCGCCGAACTTTGGACACAACATCAAACTACAATAGTCAAAGCTGGATTCAACACACAATCATCAGTGGAGATGCATCTACAGCGAATAGTTGACGTCTATGCTAAGGGAGAAGTGTATGACAAGGAGGGAAACATACGAGATATGACAGGTACCATGAAAGTTGAAACAAACAAAATATCAATCGAACATATGGCGGGGATGACTAACTCTCAAACAAGAGAACCACATAGTATGGAATTGCAAACATTACTTGATTCAACTAACTGGAGTGATTGCATTCACGAGACTAATCTTGCCAATGCGTCTAACATTCGAGGAGTGAGGTTACCCGAGGGCAAGGAAACTCTAGAAGATTGTATTGTACAAGAGTTACGTGATTACATCGGTTGCCGCAGCGGTACAATGGGAGGTTCACGTGCAGAATTATTAGCTACGGCAAATGCATATAAGTTTTTCGAGGAACAAGCTACTGGTTTGAATTATGTAGATCGTTATCCTGATCGTAGTTTGTTTGTTGATATTAGTACAAGCGGTACCATCCCAGTTACAGACATTTTGAAAGAGCTTGAAATTAAGATTGATAAATTTGGTGAAACCACACAGAGTCTTATTCAAGATATTGCGGCATTACACAGATGTGGTACGTTTGAGGATAGTTATGAAAACATATCCCGTATTGCTCCCGAGCTAAAACCCGAATTCATCTACAAGAGCTTTGGACATATCGGGATGAGTATATCGGAGAAGAATATAGGTGATGCGCTGACAAGATGCTTCCTTACCAACAAATTAATGTATCATAGTATTGCAATGGTACCTGAACAAAATAAAGTATATATAATATCAAAATGTCAAGCATCTATGAAAACCGATGCCAAGGCCAAGGGTAAGACCGACGACAGTCTGCCAAAGAAGATGGAATATTTCGTTATGATGGAAATCTTCTACACGCCGACTAATAACACAAATGATAAACACGATCTAGGCATATTTTCCCGGATGGGTAGAACCTATTGTGCTGCGTGTATTGGCGGCAACGGAGACTGCCGGCATCTTACTCAAACATTGTGGTACCAACATCATCACTGGACTGACGAGAGACTCGGAGTAGATAGGCCTACAACTATTGATGCTTGTGCTTGGGCACCCGGTGGTAAAGCATTATGCTGCGATATCAGGCAACCACTTAGTGCCCAACAGACGGTAAAGTTTGAAAAGACTTTGGAAGGACAAGCTGCCAAGATGAAACGGAAAGCAGAGAGAGATTGTACAGAGGGTAGGTCCGGGCAATACGAAGTTCATTGGAGTTCTAAAAAACAGAAGCGTCTCCCAGGACGCTTTGCAAAAGGGAGAGTGGACGGGTTCTTACAGTCATTACGAGAATTGTATCGCACGCCCCTAGAAACTTTGCAGTACAGTGCTTCTTATAATCAGAATGTGTACTGGCGGCAACATTCTTGTTGGAGGATGATTGAGTAAAAACTTCAAATGCATCTAATAGTACCTCAATTTTGGCATCACCGTTTGACTCATAGAATCTAGATGGATACGCTCTCAACATCTCATTCCGTGTAGGACGAGGAAACATTTCCACAAGTGAATCACATAATAAGTTGCCCCACGCGTGGTATATATTGCTCATTAGTGTTGTTGATATACCACACAATGTTGCCGCAAACTTTTGAGTGGTCCCAGCACGTACATAAATACAAAAGGCAAGATATTCATCCTTCCATGTAATACCATCTTCTCTTCCACGTCGTTCCTTCACTGCTTCTATTTTTTTCCTATATTCGTCTGAGTCAGGATCCATAGAAGGAGGAGGTACTGTACCATCTCTTTCCTCCGCTGTTACTAAACTATATCGACGCATGTTTTCACACATACCATCTCCTTCAGGTAATGAGCCTTCACTACCATCTGCAAAGTTGATGATATTAAGGAAGGAATCGTTCAATTCAGCAGTGTTGAAGAATGTAAATGATCCGACCTCCTTTGATAAGATACCATCACCAAACAAATCACTGTAACGGAGTGGTCGACCCTTCTTCTCTCTTGCCTTCTTCAACTCTTCTTGAGTCTTCTCTAACTCCTTCCGTAGTTGCTTGACGTCTTCTTCTAGCTCATCAATCTTCTCTTTCTGTTCTTTAATTAACTCATCCTTCTTTGCAATAATAGCTTCATACTTTCTCTTTTGACCAATCATCTCCGTGTTATGTGCTTGCTCTGTTGTTGAAATCTTACTCTCCAAGTGATGAGCTCGAGCTCTCCACATCCGCTCTTGTCTCAATAGTTGAGTATGATTTAACTTTTTGGGAGTACGATGTGTATTACCTGCATTATTATCATCAATTCTTAACATTTCCCACATCCATTCTGGCATACCATCACTATCCCGTTCCCTCCATGACTTATCCTGTGGCCGTACGAAGGATGAAAACTCTTCATTGATGAAATTTCTAGGAGATTGACGAGGTGGAGGGGATTCGTATGAAAACTTATCACCATCATAGTATTTCTTATCCTCTTTCTTATCATAATCTAATGACCATTTACCATCATATGTACCTTCATCACTACACTTAAGATCTTCCTTGTAGAAGTGCCATGGATATAGGAAAATCTGCTTGTTATTATATTGTAGATTGAGTTTTTTGGTTGGTGAAAATAGATTAGGTGATCTGAGAACAACATCTCGTGCGGAAACAGGCACCTTAATTGCACCCTGCTTGGATGGAAAGTAACCCATTTGTTTGCATAATTTATAATCACAATCACATCCCCTATGATTTATATCATCAGGTGGGCGTAGGTATTGTAGGCCCATCAGCGCACTCCCTTTATCATTCAATAATGGATAGAACACTTTGGAATGAACACAGCAATATCCTCTGTTTCTATTAATAGCAGGAAATGAACATCCATTGGCAGTTGCACGAGATTTACAGGTTTCACCGGTGGGCTGGACAAGTGCTATGGCCTTTACTGGTACTGAGATGCACGTGGCAAAGTCTTGTATAGATTGCACATTCTCAAACATTCCAGGGATATACTTCGTAGCAATACGCTCCTTCCTGCCAGGCTCATTATCACTATTGTCAATATGTGCCGCCATAGGTATTAATAATATTGATATAAGGTAAAGGTGGTACTAGTAATGTATCATCTGCAATAATAAAGATAATGTGGTGCACATTTTGAACACTTTCACTAGATGTGCAATAAGTTAAAAACCATACCAGCCATTAAAGTTTCGACCTCCCCATGTGAAAGAGCGTTAAAAACTGCCTTAGAAACATTGTTGGTATTATACCAAGCTTAATATTAATGATACTACGCGTTGTAGGAGAGTAGGGACATAATGCTCGGGTAGAGGTGAAAGGACGAAAAATCTCAAAAAAGTGGAGCGATGACTTTTTGCTCAAAAAATATTCCACGCGTTCGTACTAAAAAAGGTCAATACCGAATGGTGAAGACAATGGACAATGATATGATTACGGTAGAGGAATTGCCAGTATACGTCCTTCCAAGATGTATTGTACAGTTTCTTAATACGGTTGATAGAAACGGTGATGCTGACGGTAAGATTAAATACTGTAAATTTTATGTTATGTACATGTTACTTGTACTTGGAGAGACTATACCATACTCATACTTTTTTCTACTGTAATTCTCTCAATAATATAGTGTCATACTCCGATCATGAGTATTTCAATGCTCTATGTGCGGTAGAAACATGTCGGGCATTAATCTACTCTCTCAGTAAGTAATATGTATATACAGACATTGCAATACTATCTATACCTTATCCAATAAATCTTAACACCTTTGCAATTTGCAATACACATCCACACTCGATAAACTAACACACCATGCGATTACACACCACTCGATTAAACCACAGATGAACATAATCGTAAAGCATACTTTAGGGTAGATACCGATGAATGTAAGGATATCACAAAACGAAAAACATTAGAGGAGACTTTACACGAACTACTCGAAAAGCTCGAGTCTAAACTCAAAAAGATGCAGGATGGTAACAATTATTTGATCGAACAATTTCTTGACAAACTCAAAGCAACGCTAGAAGAAAAGAAGATATTCCGGTTTGTCCTTACCACTGATATGATGCCTGACGAGGTCCATAATGCCAACTCTAACTCTCTTCGTGTAGGGATGAGTCTAGATGGAC
>Ga0075439_12185_pt1 | contig 13745 bp, 12 predicted proteins | sample MintriSingleCell_FD_74264 | JGI IMG/M metagenome (GOLD analysis project Ga0075439, IMG submission 74264) | Marine eukaryotic communities from Monterey Bay, USA to study complex ecological interactions - Minidiscus trioculatus JGI Plate_4_G5... | ecosystem: Environmental > Aquatic > Marine >... | reverse complement strand
TATTACCGCCAACTTGATAATACATACTCCCGCATTAGAAGAAAAGTTTCATCGGCATATGCCATGACTGTTTGTTTCTCCCGAGGATCATCTTGCTCATCATAGACAGTTGACATGTCATTATAGTGCTCCCATCTTTCATTTTGATAGAATGATTGAGTCAATGAAAAGTTCTATGCATACAATTCATGAGACTTGCAGCAAAGGAGAATAGATCTTGATTGAGTTGACTATAGATGTAAGAGAATGGCTGCCTTGTATTGAAAGAAGTTAGTAGTAGATAGACATAGATACATGAATGTACTTGTTGAATAAGTATCTCGTTATATAGCCAAGATACTACTAAGATACTACTAACAATAGCAATGGATACCCCTTGATCATAGATGCTGAAACATTCACTATAGAACACATCTTCATACGTGTCCAGTCACTTAATCATAGCTTCAATCTCTCAAGTAGATATTCACATTTATTCTCTTCTCTAGCAACTATCCTTACGTAATTCAGCTAGCCACCAACCTGTGATGGCTGGTGACACAACGAACCCAAAGAATGTAACAAATGCCAATAGCCAGTTCAATACCTTATTCGATGCCATAATCTCACCAGCATCAGATGCTCTTAATCTCATACTAGAATCATTCCCCAACGCAGCCCACAGGATTGAGAACGGCAGTCCATGAATCAGTATTGCCAATAGAAATATTGGATATGAAACAGACTTTGTTAAGCCCAAACTAAAGTTCTTGATAAGCTGAGGGAAAGGCGAGTATCGTACAATTAGTGCACTTTGTGTTGGATTCTTGGCAACACCTCTTTCAATTAGACTGAATGATTCATTGTCTTTCAACTTGTTACCAACATAATTTGATAATAGTGTCCTACCGAGTGTGAATGCTAATATTGATCCACATGTCTTGCCAATAAAACTACACATTAATCCATTCTTAAAACCAAATGCCATACCCGCACATGTTTCAACGACTGATGTTGGCATTCCACAAGTTTCATAGAAGATGAATCCGATTGTATATATAAATAGACCTATAATATTGCCTTTCGATGCAATGTTATTTAGATTGTTGATAATTGCTGATCGGAATCGTTCTTTATCAAAGAAGGTTGATAGTGTTGATTTTGTTGATGATATTATTGATTTGAATGTGTCAATATCAACATCATGTAAAGTGAGATAGCCTAATAGATAGCCCGATGCAATATATGTTACGACCATGGCTAATGTTGACATTGGAATTGACTGCTGAAGAATAGCATAGGTCAATGGTATACTGAGAATAAGACATGTCTTGAATGTGTCTCTATCAATATAATGTGTACTGAGATGACCCAATAAATAGCCCAATGCAACGAATGTTGTAAACAGGGCGACTGCTGTTGATTTTGTTATTGCTGGTACATCATCTTGTGATGTTTTCGTTGTTGATAGTGTTGCAGTATCTTTGTTATTGTTACTACCGCCACCTAGGAAGGCACCGCCACCTCTTAATCTTTCCAGTACAGCATTAGAAGAGTACAAACTTGGTGGTCTGGTATTCCTAGCTGCACTGCTTGATGATAATAATAGGGCATCATTCAAACTACCGTGTTGAAATTTTCGTTGATGGATGGGTAATGTTTGAGTACACCTACTTCTACCTATTGATATCGATGTTGTTTTAGCATGAGTGTACTGAAGAAGAACAGCATAGTTCAATAGTAATATATTAACAAGAAGACGAGCCATTTCAAATCATAAAGCATATAAAGGTGCCGACAGGTGCCAGCCAACTGATGGAAAGCGGAAAGTTGAGTTGACGTTGACTTTGTGGGTAGCGGGGTATCCTAGGATCGCTACCCCACAAATAGATAAATTATTCATTCACCCATAATCACGGCGCGGCAACCTACAGAGACTTAATAAGTATATTATTCAATTTAACACAGGTCCCTATCGGTACACTGGTTGTTTATTATTGTATTATCGTCGTCGGTCGAGTACTTGGGTGGTGAAAGTGGCAGGTAAGAATTTATTGTCGCATAGAATTATCTATTATTTTTGGTATACTTGAAACATTGAATATCTCTGCTCACTTTGGTATTGCAGCAACCCTACATACTGTATTCAACATATCAATATCTAATATCTATCACCTACAATAGAGTGCGTATCATGGCGGCATCATTTCCAATCGGTAGTAAAGTTATTCTACAAAATCTCATCAAGGGATCAAAATACAATGGCAAACGTGGTATTATCAAATCAAATCCTGACGGTGCTAATGATGGGCGCCAACAAGTATTACTTCATGATGAGCATAAAATTCTCGGTGTTAAGCCCAAAAATTTGAAACTAATTGAAGAAGAAAACAGTAGGAAAATAATGGTACCACCAAATCAAAAAGTAGTTCTTCTCCGTCATATCACGAAGATCCTAAAGTTTATAGATGTGCAAATTGTGGTAAAACAGATGGTAATTTGTTGGAATGTGAATGTGACCTATGTAAGAAGTTGAAAGGGAGATGTTACCCAATATTCTATTGCAATAATAACAATCAATGTAAAATATCAAATGAACAAAAGCATAAACAAGAACAGGAACTTTTATATGGGTTGACTAACATGATGCTTGATGAAAAGAGATCCGAGGGAGAAGATCCACTTCGTATGCATGATGGGGATGAAGATCTATTCAAGGACCCACCAGCAAGGGAAGAGTGCTCCATCTGTTTTCTGCCAGTACCCATAGATTCAACTCAAACGTTTTACCAAGCTTGCTGTGGAAAAGACATTTGCCATGGATGCATCCATCAGGTAAACGTCCAAACAAAAGATTGTCTCTGTCCCTATTGTAGAGCTCCAGTTCTTGATAATGCTCAGTTACCGGAAATGATCAGGAGGATAAATAAGCCTATGGATGTAAACGATGGTGAGGCCTTTAATGTGTTAGGGACTGTTTACAGTAATGGATGGTACGGTATAGAGAAGGATAGGAAGAAGGCTGTAGATCTGTGGACACGGGGGGCGGAGCTTGGCTCAATAAAGTCACATTGTACACTCGCTGATGTGTACTTTAAAGAAGATATTGACAAAGCTATGCACCACCTTCTTATTGCGGCTTTGGGGGGCAGTGTGGAAGCACGTGATTGGCTGGGGCGTTTGGAACTAAAAAATGCTGCTGATACTGCACTCGTTAAAGCTGGTATCGTCAATGGAGTTCCCATGAAAAGGGCATTGAAACATTTTACAATTGCTGCCGAAACCGGTTATGACAAAAGTATGGATCAGATCACAACAGGCTACTCTAGTTATTTCAAAAACTACATGACCAAGAGCGAATATGAGGCGACTTTACGAGCTCACGAGGATGCAAAAGATTCTATGAAAAGTGCACAGCGAGAAGAAGCTACAAATTGGAATATAGTTCAAATAATGGCTAAGGAGATGGGACAAAAGTAATATTAGTGGCCTAGATCATAATCAGTTCATAAAATAAAGTGAAGAACAGCTCACTCGATATTTAAGTTAACATACATCCAACACACAACACAGAAGCACATTCAACAACGATACCAAGCACATATGTACCGCCACAGCTTTATGAAATGACACAACACTCTGCATGTTTCACATAATCCTCCTCTTTCTTTTCACTGCTCCTCGCTTCTGTCAGAGCCTTAGCAGGAGATTCTGTTGCCGTGGGTTCTGGTTGTGCGTTCTCTTTCGCAGGAGATTCTGGTTGTGCATTCTCCAGAGCCGTAGCTACCTTCTCAGCCTCTTCTTTAGCCAACTTTGCTTTCAATTCTTCAGCATCTTCTTCCTTCTTAACCCTGAAATAACAAGATGTTGATTAGTAAAGCAAGCAAGCAACATACATGAGAATACACATTGCAATAACACTTACTCTTCAGCCGCCTTCTCTTCTTCAATACGCTTTTTCTCAGCCTCGTCTTCTTTTTGCTTTGCCCTATACCAAATGAGTTAGAGATTTGATACATACGTGTCAGAAGAGTAGTCAATATGATACATATCTTGTGTACAAAAGTACTCACTCTGCTGCTTCCGCCTCATCCACAACAACATAATCATCATCAACTTTTGTCAATGCTTCAGCTTTTGCTTTCTCCTGCGCTTCCAATTTTGCCGCAGCCTTTAATGTCGACAAGACGTGTGTTAGTTTGATTGGAATGGCTTTACATATACACATTCATAATAAACTTTACTCACTTCAGCTCTAGCCTTTGCCTCTGCCATCCTCTTTTCAGCTGCCGCTTTCCTTGCTTTTCTTTCCTCCTCTTCCTTGAGCCTTTCCTCCTCAGCTTTCTGTTCCGCTTCAAGTCTTTCTTCCTCCGCTTTCAGTTCGGCCCTGATCAATGATTCAGATATTAGAAATTAGTTGATTTCATACATATCAATTTTTAACAAGATATAACTTACTCTGCAGCAGCTTCTTCATCCTTAAGTTTCTTATCTAGAACTTCTTCTAAACGCTTAGCCCTGTATTGTAATTTGAGTTGGAATTAGATTTCGGTATATAATAAATAGTAAGTATCGAATACAAGAAAAGTAAACTCACTCATCAGCGGCAGCTTGTTTTGCAGCAGCCCTATTGTATATGAAATATATACACATTCAAGATTTAGTGAATACAATTATCATGACATAATACATACTATCAAAGATCAACTTACTCTGCAGCAGCTTTCTCTTCTTCAATCCGTTTCTTCTCGGCAGCTCTTTATTATCGATTAAATGAGAACCAATATAGGTTAGCCTTTGATTAGATATACACATAAACCAATTTAACATTAATATCATAAAATGCACTCACTCTGCAGCAGCTTTCTCTTCTTCTTCCTTGAGCTTTGCCCTGTGTTATAATATAGTTAAATAGGATCAAATTGTTGAGTAAATTGTCCCCAATAAACTTTCTGCAAGTATACATTGCATCAAATAACATGTCAACTACCAATTAACAATTTCGAAACTCACTCTGCTACAGCTTTCTCATCGGCTGCTTTCTTCTCGGCAGCTGCTTTTGCTCTGATAAAGATATATGAATATAAAAATTAGCACCGTTAGAAGTTTGTCACATCATAATTACAAGTGATATACTTTCTGCAATTTCATAATATCATATACCAATATATCAACTCACTCTGCTGCTGCTTTATCTTCTGCTGCTTTCTTCTCGGCAGCTGCCTTTGCCCTGTATATAATATAATGTGTCACACCATTAGGCTGGTTAGTCATCCATTCATATAAATCTTAAATATCATATGCACATCAATGCACAAAAATAATAAACTCACTCGGCAGCAGCAACTTCTTCGGCCTTCTTCTTAGCAGCAGCTTCTTCCTCAGCTTTATTATCAACTACAACAGCAGCAGCTGGTGCTGTCTTCTCTTCCCTCGAGGTTGGCAATGGTTCATCAATTTTTGGTGTAGGTTTTGTTGACGTTGCTGGAGGGCCTCCATTTGCAATACAACCCTTACACTTTGCCGATGGACCCTTCTTCCATTGATTGGCACTATATTCAACCTTCTGGAGGTCTTTATTGCAGCTAGAGCATGATCGAGACACCATTATATTAGTTATATTGAGCACACAAGGAATAATAGGAGTTGCAAAAACAATATATCAAGAATTATTTTCATCAAGGAAAACTCTGTTTTAGTCAAAAGACCTGAGGCCACCAGCGAGCTCAAAGTACATGTGATTGTTTCAATATGTCTGTCCAATCTGATATCATATTCTCATGCCATATCCCTTTATTGTTGTATGAGTATGTAACTGGCTGAGTGGGTAGAGCAGTTACAGTGGATTAGGATAATGTTGGGCCCGTGATATCTCTATTTTCTGATTCTGACTGTACTTTTTCGTCAAATCATTGCTGGCGCTCTTGTTCGTGAGCAATTATGAGGGAAAGAATACGATGAGCATGCTCATAAAGCAGAATGATAGATTGATATACATTTAGTTTAGCTGAATTTATTGCAAAACCATGGCACCTGAAAACCACAATCGTCACTCAAGAACCCCCTCTCCTCCAGCTACTGCCACACAAGATGAAGAACACAATCTATCAAACAACGATATAGAACAAGCAACATTAGAAGCATTAACAACAACATTACGGAATTGCAATGCCCATCTAGGTGGCTCGGCAATCGGAAAAGGATTTAGATTAGCAGCACGATATCATTTACATAAACGTGCACCAAATAATATACCATTAATTGGTAGTTCGAATCAGCTATCTTCGTTATCATTACTTGATACCACTACTACTGCTGATAATACTAATAGTAGAACTAAGGATATCAAATCTTCGTATACTGCTAATACACCATTAATATCACGACAAGTTCAATGGGATGATTCAGCACTCGAACCAGGCGTACAACACACAATCGAAGATCCATTCTACATTGTCGATTTGGGTATAGTCTCAACCCAATTAGCAAGATGGCGAGCCGCATTCCCCCGTGTTATACCCTACTACGCTATTAAATGTAATCCCGACCCTGCAATTGTACGTACACTCATGAGTTTGGGATGTAACTTTGATTGTGCATCAAGAAATGAAATTGAAATTGTACAACAAATATCATCAACATTACCCGATAGTATTACACAACCTGAAATAGTCTATGCAAATCCATGTAAAGGACGTGGACATATAATTGATGCTGTGTGTCGAGGCGTGCGATTAATGACATTTGATAATGTAGCCGAGATACATAAATGTGCAGCCGTATCCAAAAAGATACAATTAATAATGAGAATAATAACCGATGATTCTGGATCACAATGTCGATTATCAAGTAAGTTCGGTGCGCCGCCATCACATTGGTCTACATTATTAAGTGAGGCTAAGAAAGTTGGATTAGATGTTGTCGGTGTTAGTTTCCATGTTGGTAGTGGTTGTAGAGATGCTACTAGGTATGAAATGGCATTGAAAGATTGCAAGGAGTTATTTCACATGGCTAAGAGGGAGTTTGGTTTTGATATGAAGTTACTTGATATTGGTGGTGGCTTTCCGGGCGAGACGCATAGTTTATGGAGTCCTGTCAAGGTGAGTTTATTGGTCTGTTTGTGTTGATTTGGTTTATTCACATGTTATGCCATAATTGAGTTTTGCTCACATCTTGTGCACTTTTAATGTCAACCCCACTTTTAGGCATTTGGTGACCCCACTGCTGATGAACGAGGTCCTGACTCAACTGCTGTTCACCGTAGAAAGCCTACAGTAATGGAGGGTATTACTGATATCATTGAAGAAGAAGAGAATGACGAAGAAGAAGATGAGGACAACGAGGAGATTGAGGCCAAGGAAGGAAAAGACCCGAACGACGAGGAGAGTTTAGAAGGAGAAAAGGAACGTCAATACATGTACTTTGATGAAATCGCCGAGGCAGTTGCTCCCATGCTAGATGAAATGTTCCCACCCTCGAGTGGTATCAAGATTATTGCCGAACCAGGCCGGTATCTCGTTGCCGCATCTCATACACTTGTTGCATCAGTTGTAAGTGTTCGTAATAATCGTACAAGTGACGATGTTCAGATGCAAGCCATATCCGATAAGGCTGCTGCTGATAATGTGTTTTTAGTGACTCGTGCTGAAGAAGATGAGATTGTGCAAGGTCATGCTCGTGTGCTTGAACAGGAGGAGAATCCCATTATTGAAAATCTCGTGGAGGAATTAGCTGATTATTCACAACGCTTTGCTCGGTCAAACTTGGCTCAGCAGGAGGTTGATGTGTATTTAGATAATATCAATGCACATGAAACAGAAGGAGTCATGGCAGAGCCGCCAGAGATGGAGGCTGGTAAGCCATGTACTGAAGATGGTGTGAAGTTAGAGCATACTGTCGAAGGTATGCAAGCTGGGATCGTCGTTGGCTGTGCTGATATGTTTGATGATGATGCCTCGGCTATTTCTGGTATGAGATCTCATGGACAAAGTTTTGATGGATCAAAGCATTCCAAGTTGTCAGATATTGGGCTAGATATCCCCTGTGTTCTTGCCGCGGCAGGTGAGGCTGCCGTATCAGGTATCGTCCGACAAGCGGTTGCTAATACACAGCCACTCCAAGATGACTTTGCTTATTATATAAACGACGGTGTGTACGGAGCCTTCAACAACTTGTTGTTTGATCATGCCACGGTACGTCCTCGTAAACTCCGGAATGCAATCTCTTCCAAGCATCACATTGTTGAGGTCGTTCAGGGTGAAGGTAAGGATGCTCTTCACTCTATCAAGGTTGTCGAAGAAGAGGCCGCTCCTCGTATCGACGAGACTCTCTACCCCTCTACCGTGTTTGGCCCCACCTGTGACTCGATGGATGTCCTCAGTAGAGGTGTTCTTTTGCCAAAGATGAACATTGGAGATTGGATGTATTTTCAAAACATGGGTGCGTATACTTCTGCGGCAGCAAGTACATTCAACGGCTTCCCCACTACCGAGAAGTTTTATGTCTGCAGTGTGCCCCCACAACACTTTCCTAGGCTCATCTCTGAGGGAAGAGTCGGGTCAAGGGACGAAGAAACTAAAAAAGAAGACATCACAAGTGAATAAGTAGCTGAGTAGATGATGAATTAGAAGTTGAATAGAATAGATGTAGGCCAGATCTAAAGACCGTCCTATAACGTGTCAAACCAGTCTTTTAATCATTCAATCATCTCATTTACCCTACGTGTCAAGGATTCGTCATCAAGTCCTATCGGCTTGATCCAGAAGTTGATATTGTATATCCCGCCGTTCACTTGATACTCGGGTAGTGTTTGAGGTCCACAGCTTCCGGTACCTAGGCCTCGCTGAGCAGCGTCCAACTTTAAATAGACTTTTTCTGTCGACACTTCTATCTCGTGCACATGACGAGCTTTAAACATTTGAATATCAGTGCAGCGAGTCACATTGTATTGAAGTAAACCCCCCGAAGGCACTACCAAGACACCCCTCTTCCCTTCTAACACATTATCAAGAGTTTTCTTGGGTATGGTGAGCTTTGTCTTCTTCGGTGTTGTCTTTTTGCTGTCTTGATCCCCTCTCTCATAGAGAAATAACCACCGCATGTTCATTCTATTTCCTTGCTCCTGTGGTACACAGTATGTCGCTGGATACTTTTCGAGATATGGACGATTGACAATACCGGCATGAGCTGCTAAACGTCGATCAGGGTAGTTCTCCCAAGGACCGTCCGCAAACGACGTTTCGCTTGACATTGTACCATTCAAGGAAAGTTGTATCCCTACTCGAGGCAAATCCTTCAACGACTCGTCCAGATCCATTTTAGTTTCGATAAAGAGACATCCATTGCTGTGCATGGTAACTTTCTGATGCCACTTGCCTAGTTTGACAGGTGTATCTTTCTCTTGCAGAGAAGATGCAACCTTTTCAGCTAAGGCAATACCAGGGTATTGATTTCTTCCCGGTTGACCATAGATTGTAGCTGATGTAGTCACAGATGGATAGTCAGTACCCTCGATGCTATGAGTTCCCTTTTCAATGGATACCTCTTGTAAAAGAATGCAGTCAAGTCCGAGCCTTAGCCATTTGCCAAGAGGCTTTGAATTGTCACTAGCCTGATCACCATTCTGTTTGACTGCATCGTTATCAGTGGCTGCTCGAAACAAATTTGGAATCATATCATATACCATGGTCTTCTTGTCTCCAGAAGAGTATTCAAATTGCACTGACCCATGTTTAAACGATAGTGTGAAGCCATTTGAAGAAAGGATAATGTTTCCTTCTCCACTACTTACGTCTACCGATTCATTGTGATCGTTTTGGAGCATTATATGCTTCAGGTAAGGAGGCACTTCAGAGGGTTTGATGAATGGGAAGTAGCAGTTCAGGTCGAACTGGTCTGATGCAATATACTCATTTGGAAACGGCGCGTCATATGATTCTTGAGTTGTGATACCCACATCTAGATGTATTTCGGCATCAATCCACTCATCCAGCTCATCGGTAGATTCCTCGAAGGCTGTCCGTATGTCTGGTACTAGAATATCAACACCGTCTTGTGGCAGAATGTTTGCTGGTAAAGGTTGAGACCCACTCTTCACTTTTGATCCTCCAACGTTTAGGCCCCACGTGAGAAGAAGACCATCCAAGGTTGTAAAGTATTTACTATTGCGGACTTGAACCGTAAATTCCAAATTAAATCTTAGACCTTCTTCATCCTCTTCGCAATACAGTCCAAAGCCCACAGGTTGGGCACACTTTTTGAATTCGTACATGGAAGGATGGGGCACCCTTTCAGGAGAAATCATACCGTTGATGTTAAAGTTGGCATCATGAGGCGTATCACCATAATCACCTCCGTACTTGTGCCATACCTTAACCTCCCAATCATTGGCTGACTCGGTCTTTTGTTGCAGTCCTTGATCAATCCAATCCCAAATGAATCCGCCTTGTAGCCCTTTCTTTTCTTTAATTGCCTTCCAGTAATCAGATAAACTACCGGACGAGTTGCCCATAGCATGTGCATATTCACACATTATAAAGGGTCTTGTTTCATTGATACTAGGGGCGATATTATCAACCCAATCAATCATCTCCTTGATTGTAGGGTACATTGGACAAACAATATCGCTGCCCTGTGTTGCATCACTTCGCTTGTAGTCATGTTGCGTCTGCCCCCAATTAGGCCGATTGCATCCTTCATACTGGACAAACCGAGAGCTATCATACCCTTTAATCCAACCATACATCATTTTATGGTTCATTGAATACCCAGCTTCATTGCCTAAACTCCAACCGATGATACTAGGATGATTCTGATCTCTTACTACCATTTGCTGTGCCCTATCAAGCATTGAAGCTGCAAAGGTATGCTCACTACATATCATGTCGTAATGACCGTGACATTCAATGTTGGCCTCGCCAATTACATATAAGCCAAGTTTATCTGCCAAATCATATAAATATGGATCGTTTGGGTAGTGAGCGGTGCGCACGGCATTAAAGTTGAACTCCTTCATCATCTTTAAGTCGGTTTCAATCTCTGAGAGACTGACTGTCTTGCCCCCAGTTGAGCTATGGTCGTGACGGTTCACTCCCTTGATTAACACAGGTTGACCATTGATTAGTAGTTCTCGATTTGATATCTCAATATTTCTAAAGCCAACTTTACAATCAAAGACGTCAATATCAGTCGTCAAGTTGGCACTCATTGGATTGATTTGGACTAGTGTGGCTCGAAGGCGATACAATGTTGGAGATTCGTCCGACCAAGCTAAGATGTTACCAGGTACCTCCACTTGAAAAGCTACTAATCCCGAACGAAAGTGTGCATCACTGACAAGCTTATTGCCCTCATAGGTTGGATCAATCTTCTCATCAAATAGTGGTTTCCAATTCTTATCATACAATTGAAATACTAATCGATATGTTACATCATCATCTCGAGCACATTCAATTTGTTCATTGTAATAGATATTTCGTCCTGTAACACGAGTCGTATCGTCTCTTCCAATCCGAGCTTGTATCTTGAGTAATCCCTTATGCTGAGGCGGGAATGCTTTACCCTCTGGTTCATTGAGATTAGATATTGTCGCCTGACAAAAGACATCTTCAATATATGCCTCAGCAGGTGTGGAATACAAATAGACCGATCTATGGATACCAGCCATGCCACGCCAATGGTCTTGTTGCTCGAGAAAGACACCATCACACCATTTCAATACAACAATGGCAAGGACATTGTCTGATACATTCTCATTCTCCTCGCCAGTTTTATAATGATGTATGAATTTAGTAACATCAAATTCACTAGGCAATCGTGAATCTTTACCCATACCAACAAATTCACCATTCATATAAACAAAGAAACAACTTTCTACTCCACCCAAATGAAATACAACTCTCCTTCTAACTGATGTGCCATTGACTTCGTTGTTTAACCAACCAAGGGGTAAGGCACTAAACTCCAATCGATACACACCCGTTGGATTATCAACTGGTACATGTGGATATAAAGTATCAAATGGCATTTGTACATTAGTATATCGTGGTGGATCATGCACGCCACAACACTCTGTGTGATCTGACATTGTCCAATTAGATGGTATTGTTGTATCTTTATTGCAATATGATAACTCTTTTTCAGAAGTTTGTGTTGATGTTGGTAGGATGTAATCTTTTGGAATACAAGTTGGATTAGGGAATAGACGAAACTTCCATCCATCTTGAGTATTTGATTTTGGTTGCAGAAACCGTTCCCACACCGTTGGATATATCGACGCTCTTTCATAACAATAATCATATCTTGATCGTTTGACTGGTGTATCCAGTGAAATACATGGTTGTGGCCCTGCAGGATGTTGCTCCTCTTTTGTTAACGTTGTTGTTGACTCTCGAGAGTAGCTATCGACTTGCCAACTCCTCACAGCTCCATCATTTTTATACTGGAAATATGTCTCTGCTAATCTGCGTATATTTTTAGAGTGTGGTGGTAGACGATTGATACCTTCATAGTGTGCATATGATATGTAGATGTGAGTATAAGGTGTGAGAATAAGATGTGAGTATTATATGTGAGTATAAGATATGAACATAAGAAATGAACAATGAACATAAAAGAGATAATATGAACAAAGATTATATAAACATCAAGAAATAACAAACTAATAAAATGATATATACCTGTTAATGACGGATTCTCCCATGCATTTGGACCGGCATTACCGCCACAGTGGGCGTTTAGATCAAGCATAGTAGTATGATTTGCCTCAGCCATATTGATGGTCAAATTGTCTCTTAATGTCAAAAAGATACGGTATCCTTTTGCAATTCCCAGTTGCCTTCACTCTCAAAGCAAGATCGGAGCGCAACAAACAGCATGGTAACTGTGAAGAGGCCCTATATCAAATGATCACCATAGATCTAATCGTAATATACGAGTATTGTCTATTTTAATATCACCCATAAAAGAAAACCCATCAACAAACAAAACATAAGTGCACCATACCTACCAACAAATACCAAAAATTAACATACATCAAAGAATCAACATTATACAACAACATGACAGCCGTACAACACCAGCAATATCCATTCCAACCATTTGAAATTGCATTAGTACGGAAACTAGAATCTAAAACTACATCTACTCGCGATGCATTCCTCCTACTCGATGTAGACGGAGACACAATAATATCACCCTCTGATGTTCGCACAGTATTACATAATGAATTAGGTATAGATATAACAAAAGAACAAGAAGATATATTATCAAGTAGGATACCAAATAATAAAGAAGGTACTATTGGATTAAGTTATTCGGAATTTGCAAAATATTATCAAGAAGTAGGAGCGTCATCCTATCCTACATCTCAATCTGGATTAGCAGCAGTAGGATTTCAAACTGATACTAGTACTACTGGTATTGATAGGGAGAAGTCAATCCATCTACACCAAATCAAGTAACAAAACAAAAACGACAACAATTACGTCAATTACTAACATCACATACCTCACGAGAAAGTGAACATGGTGTTGGTTCTGGTGTGAAAGAAACATCATTATTTTTGGCAATGGATGTACATAAATCTGGTAAAGTTACTATGGATGAGTTGTTACATTGGTTGAATACTGTTGGTATGTTAAATTGGACGAAAGAGGATGTTAACGACGTTGGTTTTGGAAGTTCAAGTATGACGGAACATGAGTTTGCTGAGTTTGTGGAATCATTGGATAGGGATTGAAATGAATATATGAAAGCTTGATTTAGTG
>Ga0075439_12189_pt1 | contig 13749 bp, 7 predicted proteins | sample MintriSingleCell_FD_74264 | JGI IMG/M metagenome (GOLD analysis project Ga0075439, IMG submission 74264) | Marine eukaryotic communities from Monterey Bay, USA to study complex ecological interactions - Minidiscus trioculatus JGI Plate_4_G5... | ecosystem: Environmental > Aquatic > Marine >... | reverse complement strand
CAATGATGAGATTATGTCTATCGCTGATAATTTTCGTGCTAGAATTCATTCATCCATGATTGGTGGGAATTTACATCGTGACGGTGTCCCTGTTGGAGGAGAAGCTGTATCTACCAAGTAAAGGTTTAATGTGTTTGATGTGTGCTGAGGGGAGTACTTGTATCGAGGGAGTACTTATATTGACTAGATTGCCATATTAATGTAATAATGTATTGAAGATTGTGTTTGAAGATCAAATAACTAATACATATATCAACCACTAACTACCTACTATCGACGGCCACTTCTTCTATCATAATCAAGAGCAGGATGATTTAAAGATGCAAGTCTACCACTACCATTATTATCACCTCCATCTGTTGTTACATGTCGTTCTACTCTTCCATTGGGATGAGTAATAGTACGCTCAGTTATAGTTTGTCTTCTTCCATTGACAATTGTTGTTCGAGTAGATGTTGAGACAGATTGCCCTATACCCCCGCCATGACGAGAAGAAGAGCTAGATGATGAGAAGAATGATGATGATGACATCCCACCGCCACCACCTCCCATTAATTGTTGATTGTGCATACTGCCATGCATACTACCGTGCTGCATATTCATCATTTGACTCATCATACTACTTTGACCAAAACCACCGATCCCAGAAGAAAAGAATGGGTCTGAGAAGAATGGGTCTGATGCAAATGAATCACTTCTCATGCCACTCTGTTGCTGCCGTTGCTGCCGTTGACTGTTGTTGTTGCTATTACGCCCCAATTCATCTGCAAAGAACTGTTCAAATAATTGGAAAGGATCAGTAAAATTATGGAAATCCGAAGGCTGATTTGATCTCTGTCTACTACTTTGTGTATTACCACCAAAACCAAAACCAAAAGGTGATGATGAGAAGAAATGACCATCAAAGGGACCATGATCAAACCCTCCTCTACTCTGCTGTCTATGTTGTTGATTATACTGCTCTTGTTGCAATCCTTCATCGTATTCTCTCCTCTTTCTCTCATCGCTCAGCATCTCATAGGCGTGACCAATTGACGAAAAGATATGATGAGCAGTATCCTTATCTGCTTCTGATGATTGTCTATCTGGATGATGTTTTAATGCCAATTTTCTATACGATAGTTTAATCTGTTGAATGGTAGCATTACGCGGTACACCAAGGATTTGATAGGGACATGATGAATCAAAGTTAGGCTGACAATTTGTTGTTGTTGAGTTGGATGTATCTCTGCAACTACTATTCATATCTTGTGAGCGCCGCTTCGGTGGTGAACCGGCGGTAGATGAAGACGATTGTGTGTGACGCTTCGGCATATTAATAAAGGATTTATTGCATCAACAGGCATAATACTTAGTTGCAACTTCTTTACATGCCAATAAATCAATAAATCTCTTTTCATCTTTGTTTTCATGGTGAAAACTTCTTGAGGTATAGCGTCACAAGCTGAACTCTGAACACGATTCCCTATCTACAAACAGGACCTCATAGCCGTACTTAGGTAGTAGTAGTTCATGGTATGTAGCTTCTTATATCAACACGTGTAGCTCTAATATACTCTTTTAACACTTATTATTAACACATACTAGTAAATGCAAATGATAGACATCTAATGCCACCATTTCCTTTCTGTTTTAAACTAACAGCACTCCGTTCTTTCTAACTTTAAAAACAGCCTTCCCTTGGACATTGCGGTCCGCATTGTGAATGAGTTTCAAACATTGGGACCTGCATCGATAAATAATGATAAGAAATTATAAGATATACACCGACATATGAACATGAACAGATATTATAATGCACACACAGACAAACTTACCATCCAGTTGTCTCCTTCCTTAGCCTGAAAGCTGCCCATGGCACAATTCCCTGCTCTCACATAGCGACATACTTGCATACGACATGTTACGCCTTCACTATTAATCCTAATCGAATCACCACAACCGACATATCGAGATGCTCTCCACAATGCCTGTGTCAAGTGTGCATTGTTTGGATACCCCCAGAATTCTTCATCATCCACCCATCTCTTGAGTATATTCTCTGGAGGGTACAATCCAGCCCATTGTCCTCCATTTCCAAAATTCTTTGCAAGGTTCTCACCCTCCTCGACGTCACTTTCATGTGCAATCCCTTCCTGGTCACAATCATCGAGTAGCTCGTCTGCCCAACTTTGTGCATCCTTTGCTAACTCGGTTGACCACTTTAATGGTACATATCCAGGTAATCCATTATTACGTTGATGCCAATCTTCTCGTCTGATATTATGCGCTATTAGCCATTCATTATCTCTTTCATTCATTGTTGATTCCCAATCAAATCCGACTAATATATCATGACTTATTTCCTGTCGGTACCAACCACCACGGAATATCTCTTCATTGTCGAGGTATACTCGATACCAACCGTCACTACCGTTGGAACAACAGAAACCATCTCCGAATTGATCACGGAGTGTAAACCGATACTTACCTGGAGATAGACTAATATCAAGATTAACTTGTTCATTCGCTACATATGTATTTTCATCTACAGATCCAATCATATCAGTTTCCATATTTGTATCTATATCAACTTTATATAATGTCCATGATGTTTCCTCACCGTATTGATCAGTCTTTAATTGTATATTTAGTGTTTGTGTACTACTCGATTGTAGGAAGGCATCTTTGTAGCTTAATACTGTACCACTTGCGACAACAGTATCTAGGGTATCCAAGTTGTTGTTAACTGGTATCGATACCGGAGGAGGAGTAGGGTTGGGTGTGGGATTCTTAGTTGTAGGATTAGACGTTGTAATTGGGTTGATGATAGGACTGTTAGTTATTCTTTGAGTTGGTACTGAAGTAGTGGCAACTGGTGGAGATGGTGGTTGTGGATTATTGATAGTGCTACCATTTGATTCATTAGGTTCTGTTGAGGGTTGAGGAGGAGGGGATATTGGAGTACTACTAACGGGTGATGGAGTTAGTATGTCCTCAATAGTGACACCAAATCCAATACCTGGTGTTGTTGTTGAAGGTGACGATACTGTCTGTTCTTCTTGTTGTTCATTTCCTGCTTCATCTTCTTCTTGAGTATCAAGAGGGAATGGGGCAGATACAACCTCATCTTCATTATTATTTGAAGGAGCTGTGTCTTCTTCTTGCTCGCTAACTTCTTGTTCATTAGCACCGCTATCATTTATAGAATCCGTTTCGGTTCCTGTCCAGATTGTAACCCCACTTTCTTCCTCTGATGAGGAAGGGCTTGATTCTGCTTGCTCATTTGTTTCTTGATCAGCAGGACTTGTATCTTGATCTTCCGTAGTCCAAATTGTATTATTATTTGTAGGAGATTGAATAGGCGCATCTGTGCCATCCTCTTCTTCCTTTTCAGTCATAGTTGGATAAAATGTAGGTGCATAAGTTGGCACTTCATTATCACTATCTGATTCTCCTATCACACCACTGCCTCCTTTCTCATCTGTCTCTGATACTAAATTAGCATTACTATCATTACTACTATTACCATTATTAGTAAGTGCCTGATGTAAAGCAACACCACCCACGGCAATGGCACCTACACAAACTAATACTAACAGTATACATATTATTTTTCGTTTCTTTCTTCTTCTTTTATTTGTTATATCATCTTTCATAATACCATTATCTTCATATAGATCTGACTTATTAGTATTATTAAAATTATTCCATGTTATATGATCATTAGATCGATCACCATCAATTATGTTATTATTTTCGGCATAATGATCATCCCATGTTTTTGTAGATGCTACTGATGGCTGTACGCTTGCGAATGATCGTTGTGACCGTGAAACAGATGATGGCGATATTGGGTCATCGTCTACTGATATTGGAAATGATGGATTGGCTAGTGGTGATATTATTGATTGTGGTTTTGATGATATTATTATATTATTGTTACTATTATTGCTTTCGATATCGTTCAGTGACATATGAGATGTATTATTGTTGTTACTTTGTGTTGTACTTTTATTACTACGTGCTGTTCTTGGTGTATTAGCAAGTGATGACGGACTTCGTATAGCTGCAACTGTTGTATTATTATTTATAGCTGGACTTTCAATATCGGTTGTACTGCTTATGGTTTCTTTGTTGAAATATTGTTGGGACTGTTGTTGTTGACGATTGTCAAAAAAATCATCATCCGCATACAAGCCACCACTTCTCTCATCATCAGCATCATGTAATGAATTAGCATTAGTATCATTGTTAGTGGTATCAACTGCACAATTTAACATATTCGAGGCAGCCAATACCAAGTTAGAGTTACTACCAAATGAATGTATTGAATTTCTCATTCTATTTATTATAAATTCATCTGTTGGAGAGGCCTCAGAGGTTGTGGTATCCTCTTCTTTATTATATCTACTCATTATAAGTTTATTTATAACTAGGCGGTGTATGATATATCAAATGAGGTAGACGTCAGTTATACCTATTATTGTTATTGGCATTGATTACCAACAACGGACACCGCACAAAAAACAGAGGGAAATTTGACTGCGACTCAGATACCGTGATGGACAGGGGCATGCCAATCTTTCTTTACACGCTCTGCGCTCTCATCATAAAGCGAAGAGCATGTAGGTATGTGCTTATCATTATCAGGATTGGTGAATAGAAACGATGAAAAGCCTGAAGATATACGATTGGTTATATGAGGTGTTGCTGCTGTGTATTGTATTGAAATTTAAGATTATAATAGATACATAGTATAAGATGTGTAAAATGGATCCACCACAATTTGCAAAAGGGAAAGGCTCAATAGATCCACCACAACCACAGCAAATCATCGGCAATATAGACCAAATACTAACCGATCCACCACTACTCAATTAAAACCACCACTGCCTGACCCGAGTGTTTGCGGTGTTAGTATTAGAAGTGGATACGGTGGTAGATTTCATTTGCAATGCATAGATGACCAGCATGCTCAATCGTCACCGTATAATAGACTTTCTCCGAATATACATTCTCCTATTGTTCAATATGAAACTCTATCCCCGAAAAGATTAACCGGTGGTAATAGTCTTAGGGGAGGAGGATACCCACATCATTCTCCGATACCTGTTAGTGGCAACTCCAACCACAGTGGAAGAGTTAGAAGCCCTACAACATCTCAACCAATACCAATCTGCAACAATCCTGTTCATCATAATCCTGCTCATCCTTCTACTGATAACAGTAGTCCAGATGAAATGTTGCTCATTTACGGGATAAACAAATGAATAATCGTAGACGAAGGGTATGGACTACACCCGATCAACATTGTGAAGGTCAAGGAATGCAGCATGGGCCGGGTAATAATAACGATAGAAATAAATATGCCGAGTTAGCAGATGATTGTGATAACTCTACAATATCATCATTAACAATGTTGAATAATCTCTCTTCTGGATTACTTTGGGGTACTGGAGAAACTAAACAACAGCAAAGAAGGAAGAAATCAACACAAAGAAGTAGTAGTATGGGATTATGTTGTTCATTTAAGGATATACCTGAATATATAGATTTGTTTGGTTATCCATTTCAGAAGTATAACTTTGTGCTCTTGATAATGGTTATTACTGTCTTGTCTATTGAAGAGTGGGGATTCTGGGGAACTGGATTGTTTCTAGTATCGTTTACAGTCTATACTCTTTGTAAAGGACCATCATATGCAAGTGAAGCTAGAGGAGTGGCAAAAGAAGACCTACACCGCATCGCAAATATAGAAGACGGATATGGAACTCACGATGTGAGAAGACGTCATGTATTATAAGAGAATGTGTGTGTCATCAATAGAGCAGTTAACAAAAAAGATACTCTAGATATGAATTTCTCTTTGTACAACAATGTATGCTTATTCAAGCTTATTCTAATACCTAAACTGTCATATTGATCTCTGTTCAGAGTCAGGCACTTCAATCATCGGGCCGATTTGCTTGTGAAAGATGTCACTGACCAAATGTCTTATCTCACCACTTTGTACTCGAACAAGTGAGCACAGAACAGGAAAGAGAGATGCCTTGTGCTGATTAAACTTATCGGCATCCAGGTTGAGGATCAGTTCGAGAATGTCAACGACGACGCCTGCAAATGATGTGCAAAAGTAGGCTACTTGCCCACCACTTTCACTAGCACTTCTCCAAACATTTGGATCGATTAATGGGCCGTCTCCTTCCTCCGATGATAAGAACTCGTTGAGTACGTCCATTATCCGCTCTATTAAGAGTGGTTCTGCAAATACCTCGGCATCCCAGTCAATTTTCGCTTCACTATTATCATCAGTAGGTCGTCGGCTGTACAGTGTTGACAATAGAAGGATAACTGACTTGGTGGCACTCGCCTCTTGAGTTAAGAAGAAGATTTGAGCACTACCACGATGACCAGAACCGCCACTTGTTCCCTGTAAAGCAGCTTCCACTTCTTCAACTCCATCACCCTCACCCCATTGATAGAAGAATGCCTCTTGGAATGCATGTGCTAGGTCTTCGTTCTTTCTTGAGTTTCTGGATGCAACTCTAGATTGGCCAAGTGTATCAAGTAGATGTGTAATATCTTCCTCTGTTGTCAATACCGCTAATCGATCAACAAAAGTTGAGAGATATTGCTGTAGACAGTGGGAGGCTATACATCTTGTCTTGAGGATTGGAAGCATACCCAAATAATTAGCATTACTGTCCCTTCTCTTTGTGGGGGTCTCGCTTTGTATTCCCAGCTTTGAGAGCTTTGATTCAACGATTTCTTCCCTAATCTTGTCCTCTAGCTCAATATTCTTAACCAGGGTCTCGTTTAGGCTTGTACTTAGAACACTTAGCCAAGCGTGTGATTCAGTCATGTGTAGTCCAGGAACAGTGTCTAATACTCGATGGAATACTCTACTCCATTCTTTGCATCCAATACGTACAATGGCCTCACAAGGTTGCCACTCTTCTACATCGACAATTAAAGCTGCACTATTACCGCTATTATTCTCACCGTCCAACTCTGTCACTAGCTGTACCTCCTCCTGAGGTGCACCAATTGACCAACGAACTAACTGCTTTACTACCAGCGGCCACAGTACTTCTCTTGCATTCTTGCCTAATGCAAGGAATTTCGTGGACATCAAATCAGACAGTAATCCTAACGCAATAGGTGCAGTAGTGGCTATCCAGCTGTCGGGAAATGGCTGTAGATGAACAATTCTCTTCTCGGCATCCTTCTTCTTCAGACTATATGCTTTACTCAAATCTCCGTCTCCACCATGTCTTAAATCAGCAAAACTAGCCTCGACTAAGAGTTCTGCCGTTCCAAGTGGTCTACTCGGTAAGCTCTCGTCAGACTGGGCCATGGCTGCAAACTTCTGAAGGCCTTCATCGTCTTGCGGCGGTGGAAGAGGAAGAGGCTCACCTACAAAGTCCAGACTCGACACAGATGGTGACTCAGAAGAAATCTTGGTGACAGGAGAAGAATCGCTTTCGACACCAATCTGTACTGCAGGAAGAATGACATTGTTGAGAATTGCCTCCCACTGGGTGACAGAGAATGCCTTACCGTGCCTAAGAAGAATGGCCCTCAAAGCCATGGCACTACCTCGTTGGACCAGACAGCCAACACCTCCACTAATACTTGATGCAGAGGAACATAAACCAGCTGCTAATCCATCAAGAAGAGGCCTCCAAATTGCCATTTCTAGTGATTCTTCGTCTGATAATCCCTCGTAGGTGAAACCAGCCGCCATTAGATCATTGCATTGATGACCAGATACTGGTGGTAATATTTTCTTATCTGCAATCAAATCGGCATAGCAGGCTGTATGGCAGAGTGCTCTCATTGATAATCCAATGGGCAAAGGATTCTCACTCTCCTCAACTTGCACAAAGGATAATGATGCTCGACAGAGTCCAACAAAATCTTCTGCATTAGCATTTCTTACACTTCGTTCGGTAGATGAAAGGGTTTCCTCTGCTTGATCCTCTCCATTATCAGTCACCGGCCCATCGGTGTTGCCAGACGGACAAAGGTCATCAAGATGCTCGTCGAGTAGTCGCTGTAATATTGCTAACCCTAGTGTCTTAATCTTGACACTGGAATCGCTTGAGGAAAGAGTCAAGACCGAAAAGAATATCTTCCATCCACTTCGGAGGTTGTGTGCCAGAGTACGGATGATATTATCTACACATCGTAAAACTAACTCTCGAACATCTTCTCTTGAACCAGGACTCTTCATGATTAGTAGAAATGGCTTAAGGAAGAGACGCTGGAAGTTAAAGTCTGTAAGCTCCGGCTTTTCTAAAAACTTGAAGCTGAGCTGCCGTAAGGCGTCAATAGCAAACATGCTGACCATTGCATTCTCATTACAACCAACTTTGGCGAAATGTGTTCCCATAGTCTCCCAAATTTGAGACCAGGTTAATCGAGGACGAATGTTCATATTATAATCAGCAACTTCCACAAGACGTTGCATAGAGAATATACGAGGACCGTCCATTCCATGAGCAGAGCCAGCAGTTTTAGGTTGAGATGAGTTGGCTGACGATCCGCTGAATCCACTAATGCCTCTCTTTGTATCGCCAGATATCTCTGCTTCGCTCACAACAATCAATTGCTCGATGAAGCTGACAACACCATGTGCAGAGAGTGTAACTGAAGATGAGAATACCTTATCAATAAGAACTTCATTCACAGCTGCAAGTACTGCTTTTCCATTGTTCTCTTCCATTTCACGAGCCGTCTCCGATATCTTTGTCAGTTGCGGTGAATCTGCCTGAAGGAATTGATCTTCTGAATCAAGTCCTGATGCAAAGAGATGGAGTCGACCAAGCTGAGATATACATTGTAAGATTGGAGACCAACTCTCACCCAGATACTCTCCATCGATAATTGCAATACTCAAGAGAGTTCGAATACACTCGATATTCTTCCTCTTCATTTCCTTAATAGATCCTAATGTTGTGAACTTGGCAAGAGAGTTGACAAACGTATTTCTTGCTAATGACATGCCACTCTGAGATGATAATCGGATAGCATAGACAAAGCCGCTAAGACAAAGTGCGATACTCGTCTCATTGGTTGACGCTTCGAGAACTTGAGATAGAGTTCCAATCAATGGACCCCAAGTAACGTCGAACATGGGTTTCGCAACATCTGCTGGGGATACTGAGTCCGTCAGCTCGCTCCTGTTAGACTCTTGAGAAGGCTTCCTTCCTCCATATTTGGAATCAACTGGTCTCTTCTTGAAGAGCTGTTCGGATGCAGCCATCATTTCCTCTCGTTCTTTACGGTATTTCTCCTTCTTCATTTCCTCAGCACTTGAAAACACAAATAGAGAGTCCATTGTACTGTCTTTACTGACCTTCTCACGAGCCTCATCGTCTTCCTTTAGTGAGAAAGGATTGACCTTAATCCGATTGAATATACCTGTCAGAAATTCCTCTGGAAGGTCACCTCCATCAGCAATACCCTTGTTATTTCTGAGGAATGATTCTATTGTCATTCGACGTTCTGGTTTGATACTTGGGTTATGAAGATCGGTGTTGAGCATGATAACTGAGAATCCCAAAATAAATGCAGTGTCTGGGTTTGGAAAGACCGATTCATTCTGTCGAGTGTAACGCTCGGCAAACTTTTCCATGATTCTATCAATCTTTTGAGCTTCTCCTGGTAATCTAAACCCAGAGAGGAAGAGCCTAATTGCATCATCAAACATGATATCCGTAAATTCCATCCTGTCCACATAGTGAGATAGAACACGTAAGTAAAATCCTTTACCTCCCTTCTCGGAATCGATTTCCTCTTCCCCTTCCTTGACCTTGATAAAAGCCGAGTCAATCTCCCTACCCAATACTTCACCAATCTGTGTCTTATCTAGCTCTTCATGATTCTCTAGTAGGAAGCGTGCCATGTCTTTTGCATCACACTCAACAAAGTCATTCTTAATGAAGAAGTTAAGTCCATCCTTCAGTGACAGCTTGAACTTGACCCTACCAATCTCAAAGTTTTGTTGAGCAGTACGCTTCTTGTCAAAGGCGTCAACAATCTTTCCAGCAACACCAGATGATGATTGCCCGTCCGATAGGGTGTTCTTTAATTGATTCTCACCACTATCGGTGGACTTATCGAGAGATAAATCACTATCGTTAGATGATTGCTTCCTTTCAACAATACCACCATTAGCAGCTGCATCCTCCCCAATATCAATCTTTAGACTCTGTCTCAGCAGAGATAAGGAAGAAGACCCATCTTCGTCAAACACATCATCACCGCCTGGTAAGCCCAGTGACTTTAAGAAACTGCGTAATATAACTACCAACACCTCAAGACCCGTCCTACTCAAATCCATTTCCTGATCTGCAATCTTCTTCATTGCGGAAGCACTACCCACATTATTCTTTGGGTTCTTTGGAGCGCATGCCTTGGCACTAATACGTGTAACATGATGTACTATATCCTTGTACAGATTCACTGCATCGAAGTCACAATCGTAATTTAAGAATAGTTGAGTCAACATTTGTGGATCCGCACAAAGGGCACGCAATGCCTCAAGTACAAGGACCTTTTGTTCAAAGGGAGAGTTGGGTGATTCAAGTACCCGAAGGAATATATTGGCCACAAAGACTTCTATTTCTGATTTGAGATGTGTCTTGAACTTTCGAACCTATTGATTGATGATTGAAGGTATTGTCAGATGAGTCATGACAATGATGACAATTGAGCTGGAAAGGTACACACTTCACTCACCAACAGTAGAAAGATCTTCAAAGATAAATGCGCTACAACAGTATGATTACTCATACAATTCTTCAACAAACTAACACACAAATAACTCTGTACTGCATAAACAAACTTTTCACCATTCTGAAAAGCATCACCACAATGCTCAAATACTGCCAGTATCAATTCCAAACTTAAAATCTTGGAATTTAATGCCAATGGGTCAACAGTTGGTGTTGATGAGAAGAATGTTGCAGACATACCCTGCATCATGGCACTCGATCCTATACCTGTAGGGGGTACCATGCCTACATTTTCATCGCCGGGTAATGTTTTCGAGCTTAGTTTGCATAAGGCACGAAATAATAAGTAGCTGTCTGTGTGATATTGAGATGCGAATGCTCCAACAGATGTGGATGGATCATCTGCATTAGATGTTGCGGCTGTAGTTGCAGTACCCACGGAGTCGTCACCGTTTTTACTTTGGTCAATACCATCTTGTTTGCCATCACCACTGCTGCTACCAACATTATTATCTTTGCTGATAATATCATAAGCCTCCATCCTCATGAAAACACACTTTAACATATCCACCAATGTCCTCTTTGCCAAATCTTTACCACTAACACTCTTACCGACTAAATACACGTGAAATGTAGATCTAACAGCTTGTAACATTGCAGCCTCGTGTACACCACACTTTGGACATGTCATTATACTTAATAAGGCCTTTGCCATACAGCCTTGAACAACTTCAGAGGAGGAGTCTGAGGCACGTGTTATTGATTCGACAACATATCCTAGGAAGGATAAACCGCCATCACGACCATCATGTCCTTTGGATGTTGTTAGTTGTATACCATTATGTGCACCGTAAACTTTCACAGGTGATGATGGGCTGCCTGGGGTATTATCGTTATCCCCTTCTCCTTCCTTTTCATTACTCAAATCTTTACTCATTTTACGCTGTACTTCCAACTTCATCCGTCCACCGGCAACACCACTAACATATCTTCCATTTGTTAATATTGTTATACATTCTAATGATGTTTCAATCATTTTATGTGTTTTAGATTCAGATGAAATTACCATACACAGGGCGTGAAGTGTTGTGATTACTGCTGGATGCATTGGTTCCATTGCTGCCTCATCGACAGATGGTGTCTGTTTGGACGTCTGTTTGGATGACTTGCTGGTATTGATATTCTTTTTCGTGGGTGGTACGGGTGATTGAGGAGTTTGCATTGGCTTTTCATTGTCTACTATTGCTTCAATACGTTTATCGGCCTTCTCCTCTCCATCTTCGATAATGTCCTTCTGTGCCTCGCCGGCAGCCTCTTCTTCCTGTTCCAATTTCTCAATAATCTCTTTACCCTCTTCACTTATATGTGTATTTTCCATTTCCTCTTCCAACTCTTTTACATCTTTCTCCTCTCCTGAAGACTTATCTGCCTCCAATTTACCTGCAGCCTCTTCTTCCTGCTCTATTTTCTCGGCAATTTCTTTACCGTCTTCACTTATATGAGTATTTTCCAATTCATCTTCCAACTCGTTTACATCATCTGTATCGAAAACTGCCTCTTCGGGAAGACTACTACTCTCATCCTTCTTTTGTGCAACATCTGCCAAATTTGATAACTGTCTATCCGGAGAAATATTATTCTTATCACCCCTATTTTCTACTGATGACGATTCACCGTCACTTCTTTCATCTCCATTTTCTAACCAACTAGGTACTTTTAATATGTCATCAATCTCCTTCTGTTTTGGTGGCCATTCAACATCTTTAAATTCAGCTAATACTTCTACTGCATCATTCAGTACACCGTTGTTACTATCATAAGAGATTATAGGGGTTATGTTTTTTTTGTTAGTAAGGTGTATACTATTATACAAAATATATGCAACAAATAATGGGATATAAAAACCGATATAACAAATACAATAAAAAGTACACATAAAAATAATATATAAAATACTCCTACACTTATATACCCCGATCCGATCAAATACACATATCTAACATAATAGCCCAAATAACTTACCTTAAATCACGATGTTTCCGTGAATACTTCTGCACAGTCTTAGCCAAGAAAGTTACCTTTGAATGTACTAATGTTATAACCTGTTTATGTTGATTCCGTTGTTTCGTCGTTGGATCTATTGGGGTATTATTGGTATTATTTTTGGCAGTTGTATTATTTTTAGTTGTTGCAACAACTTTGTTGGGTTTGGATGTTTCACTACTAAGTGTTGCAGATTTCTTGGTAGCGGCAGCAGTACCACTTGATGTTAGTGATGAAAACATTATTTATACATAAAGTCGTGTACCTCTCTTAGGGAAAACCAACTATGACCAGCCCAAGAATGGTGAAGATGTGAAAATGGACTCGCAGTCAGAAAGCTGATATTATCTCCGTCGCAAACCACTTCAGATCGTAAGAAACCTTCTAAATAACAATATCCTATCCCTCTGTGATATGGATATGTAAGGTATTATCCTGATAGAAGGATTATTATCTACCTACCTACTTGCTTGTTGTTGCCATTTTAAAACTTCATATTCATGAGGAAACTTCATTACACATATATCTTGTGCCAAAGAAAGCTTTCTTCCAACCACTAAACTTCACACCCTAAGCTTTTTTTACTAACAAAATGAAACTCTCTCAATATTAGGAATTTTTAAGTCAGTGAACATTCAAAAAACATCTATATGATGTCATCAAACCATATCAAATGAGAAACTTAGCAAGAATGAAGCACTTTGTTGTTTTGCAAGGGTGTGAAGAAATCTGAAAAACTCAATCTGATTGCCAATATTACCCCCATCCTAGCACATATGATGTTAGATTGGGGGATGGCTTTGACAAGCACTGGCAGGAAAATAGAGCACAACAAGGTAGTGATTGGCACCCAAACGTATGAATGGATTAGCTCGATTTCCCTCGAAAAGTCGGGATTCTCTCATCTTCGATGTGTAGGCGTCTTGTTGTAAGTTGTAACTCCACTGTATATTCCACAGTAGACATTCCCAAGTCCATACCT
>Ga0075439_11985_pt1 | contig 13755 bp, 8 predicted proteins | sample MintriSingleCell_FD_74264 | JGI IMG/M metagenome (GOLD analysis project Ga0075439, IMG submission 74264) | Marine eukaryotic communities from Monterey Bay, USA to study complex ecological interactions - Minidiscus trioculatus JGI Plate_4_G5... | ecosystem: Environmental > Aquatic > Marine >... | reverse complement strand
ACTCTGCTTGTATCTCTGCCAGTTCTTCTTCTGTGCATTGTTTGTCCGCCGCCGCCGCATTTGCCTCGGCCTCGGCATTATTATCCGTACTATCATTATTGGATTTCATATTTAGCACTATTATTTTGTGCTAATACAAGTTGTTGGAGGGGTAATCTTATGCTAATATACTGATACTATCTTGAGACCTCTGAGATTGAGCCGTTGGGTTATAATAATAAGTTGTGTGTTTGTATTGGAGAGAAGGAGAAGTACGACAATAGGGGACTGTATGAGAGGTAGTATGACAATAGTGAGCAATACAATATAGAATTATGGATATACAAATACACGAACCATGCAACATCCTTATTATCTTCAATTGTAGCCTTATTATAGTTCAATGCATTTCAATGTAGCATTCATTGATCGTCTTCTCAATGAAATCGCGGTCATAATTCCCTAATATTAACCATGGGTGTTGGGGGTTTAACCCTATTCATGACATCTCCAGGTAGACTAATCTTCAACTACGATTCGATTATCCTTTCAATATGGGTTAGTAGATGTGATACATTGTAAATTATATGTTGCAGCCAAATGATCATGAACTTGTAATGATCGAGTATCATAGGAACCAATTGTTCAAATTGTATGTAAGTAAGTAAAGATCTCTTCTGCTAGCCTTTGTAAGATCCGAACCCAATACTCCTTATCCGACTGGTCCTCAGTCAAATTAGTATGAAGTGTATTGTAACAGTAACAAAGGATGATAATGGCAATCTCAATACCTAACGGCCCCCGTCGATGACATACACTTATTCTGAGATATCATTCAACCATTCTGATAAACTGTTCACCTGTGCATGTCTTGTGCACATCAACTAATCCCTTGGCAAGCATATCCAAAACAACAAACTTTCCAGCCTGTTCCAACTTATTCTTATTTGTTGTTGATGTTGACTTGATTCGTCCAATTTCAAATTCTAATGTTGATCTTTTCTTCTCCTTATGTAAACTAGATTGCAATCGTCTCAACAAATTGGTTCTTCCGTCCACAATAGACTTCGCTGCCTTTCCTAGACCGGGAAGTGAAAACCAATATCCTTCTCCACCACCAGAACTTGGACCGACTCCCCTTCTTGGCATTAATACCCCGGCGTGAACAAGTTGCTGTATCATTTCTTCCATTTGTTTTAATGAATGTAGATGATTCACATTGTTATAAAAGTCATCCAATGCACTTGCTGAAAACCAAGTTTTACCAGCAAAGTATGGTAATAAGATCGTTGTGTACCATGTATGAACTATATCTACTTTGGATATATGTTGTTGTTGCAATGAAGCTGCTGCTGCAGATTGTTGAGCTTGAAAATACTTTTCTAATGCCATTTTTGATGCAACATTATATGAACTAAACTCCATGATAGCTACATCTTCGTCATCATTTCCGTCACCTCTAAAACCTCCACTGCCACTATTGCTGTTTGAAAACATTGCTGTACCATGAAGTTGCAATAGTCGTACTTTATTTGATACTGCAAGTTGTTTAATCTCTTGTTCTATATGTGTTCGTGTATTTGTGTTTAGTGTTGTAGATGATTTGTTTAGCATGTATAATAGAACATGTCTTGGTAAAAATGGTACTGCAGTTGTACTTCTACTACCACTACCATCTTCATTATGAGTATATATTGGACAATAGGCACAAGTTTCTGACATACCACCAAATGATGTTGATTGAGTTAATGTTTGGAAACAGAGTAATGCATCAGACGGTACATCATTATTATCAAATTCAGCGGTATCATCAAACTCATCACTACTCTTTAATACTGCCGTAGGTTGATTACTATTGCAATTATCCTGCTCGTGATGTGTAGGAATGTTTGTTAGTATGCTTGGAACCGATGTAGATACACCAACTTTTGATGATTCATCTACTTTTCGTGTGGATGTGTATTTTGTTTTCTTCTTCTTCTTAGCTTTGACGATGATACCTCTAGCCACACGCTTGGGTGCTCTTGTATCATTAGAGCCCTCTGTTGCATCCTTTCCTTTGTTGTCCATCGTCTCATTGCCATTGCCGCCGCCAACCAAATTAAATTTGACAAGGGAAGAGAGGAGATAGATGTGAGTAAATAAGAATTTAGCGATAGAACGTAGATTTGCATGCAAAGCAAATCTCAAGGAGACAAAGTTAAAGGTCGAGAAGGAGAGGAGATAAGTGCAGTTATATGACAGTAGATGGTGGTGGATATATATTATATCTATTGCTTTAGTAGTGGTGGTGATTTATTAATACATATATAAGTCAAAAGATACAGCAACAAAATATGTCTACTGCAACAACAAAGAAGAAGCATCATCCAGTGTTAATAATACCAGGAAAGTCCACGTTTGTATTGCTTTGTCATATGAATTCGTGTGTTCAATGTGAAGTATCGACAAGTTTACCACTCCTATATTGTCCTTCATTTACTTTATTTAATTGCCTTTGCAACCCACATATACTAACATAAGTTACTATCTCTCTCTTTCATCTCAGGATTCATGTCATCTGGTTTAACAATCCAACAATCACCAAACAAATCATGGATAGGTAAACGATTATGGTTAAACATATCAGCTGCCGGTTTTCATTCCTTACATGTTGGGGGAGCATTAAGAAAAAATGAAGATAGAAGAAGTATGCGTAATTTAAAAGTTAAAGACGTGGTAACATTGGATAAAAGCTCTGAGGAGATGCATCAGCAATACCTTAAAGAGGTGGAGTGTAAGAGTAAATGGGTACGACATATGAGATTGAAGGATATGGTACATGAACATGATGGAGTTGTTGTGGTAAGTATGGTATTATGTTGCAATGTGTGCACATCTTATGTTCTCTTTTCTTACTCACACATATCATTTTGCAGAGACCAGTGCCTGGATGCAGTGGAGTCGATTACTTGGCACCCGGAGCACTTACTGAATCAGCTAGTTATGTTTTTGGGCCCGTATTGAAGTTATTAAAGGCCGAGGGTTATATCGAAGGTATAGATTTAGGGGCAGCACCGTATGATTGGAGAATACCACCAAGTGAATTGCAAAGAAGAGATAAATACTTTACCAACACAATGAAATTAGTTGAGCAACTGTATAAGAAATCAAACAATTCACCTGTGGTAATGCTATGTCATTCAATGGGGTGTAAGACTGGGCATTACTTATTAAACTTTGTATTGAAGCAAATGGGAAAGAAGAAAGGGCAGGCTTGGATTGATAAGCATGTGCATTCATATGTCCCAGTTGGTGCTCCACATTTAGGGGCTCAAAAGTCGATACGCGGTATAATCGACGGAGACAAGATGGGATTAGAAGCTTTTCTAGAAGACGATGAAGGATTAATGCTTGGCAGATCATTTGGGAGTGTTCCGTGGTTGTTTCCATTGGAATCAATCGATAGAAAAGCACCACAAGATACAACACTTCCACAACCTCCACCTATATCAACTGCAATTCTTCGTAACGAATCTACACTTCGAATTATCCTACCTGCACAGCAACTCAATCTCAAATCGTTTGTCCACAATAGAAAGAAGTTACCACCATCAAAGCTTAGATTAGCTATTCAGGTGGGTGACGATATATTGCTTAGAACGGACTTTGTCGAGGTTACAAAACAAGGGCACACATACTCTTCTCTTGTCATAAAGTTGAAGGAGGAGTCTTGGCTACTCGCATGTCCAGTAGCACTAGAGCAAACGATGAAGCGATATCCTTATATTCAATTACATCTCGAGGAGCCTGGAAGTGGAAGTGCACCAATAGATCGAAAGGGATTGTGCGACTTTGATCTTCTTTGGATATTTAGACTCGTTTGGTGCATCGTTTGTTGGGTGTTTTGTTGTCCATGTTCAGTTGTCTGGAAGTTAGGCGGTACTTTTATGAGAGGGGCAAAAAAGGGAGCTGATTTAACTGCTGCCATGCTTGGAGATATTCGAGTCATAGGCCAGAGCGGAATGGTCGATTGGAAGAAGGGAGTTATAGACAAGCGGTTAATGGCCGAAGCTGATAATGGAGAAGAGGGTGGTAGAATGTATAAGCTGTGGGCCAAGATACAATCAACTGACAAGGTCAAGTATGGACTATTCTTGACAAAGCAGAAGCCAGAGTCATGCACTATTAGCGTCAAGTGGGAACCATCTACAGTTACCCAAGCAACATCTCCCTTGGTATGCCACAATATCTACAAGAACGCCAAACAGCATAAAGATGTTCAATACAACACTGTTGAGAGTAAGAAGCTGATACAGATGGAAGGTCTAACTGATGCGTTGCGACTAACAGAAGAAACATATGGCAACGATTTATTAGGACCTTCTTCTTTATCATCATATCACCCTCCTCCAATCAAGAAAGTTACTGCAATCTATGGGATCAACCTAAACACAGAAGTAGCAGGCGTCTACAAACGAAACCCGTCAGTTCGTATAAGTCTGTCAAACAAAACGGTGCAACAAATGTTTATATTGGATAAAGAAGCAATGTTAAACAAGAATGGAAGTATTACCCATACAATCGACAAAGGCACAATCTATGAAACAAAGAAGACTCCGCAAAAGATTATTGGAGGAGGTACCGAGAAGAAGTCGGGTGATGGAACGGTTAGTTACTGGAGTCTACAACACTGCAAGACTTGGCAAGGACCCTGTGACGTGACTTGTCACGAGATTGAAGGTGCTGGAAAGTCCGTGTTTATGTTGTTTTGTCGTGATAGTGTGATTAAATATGAAGTCTCGGCAATTTAGATACTCCATATGAACTTGTTTTGCCAATATTGTACTAACATTTGTTGCAATCACTTCTCTTTCATCTTCTTAAATCATATGACTCGCATCTTCCAGAGCATCGGGCAATCCTGAATGATAAGAAATTTCATGCACTACTCTTAAAGGTGCTTGATTGTAGATAGAAAGTTGTTTGAATGTGTGTAAATAGCTTTTGGTTTTGTATATTCTATGTCTATGTCTTTAGTGCTCTATCTATTCTTCACAGGGGTTTCAGACTGTTCAGTCAATGGAAGGACTTCATCACAATCATATGTTGATCGCTTCTTCTTCAGTCTACGGAAGCCTACAAGTATAAACAGTATAGCAACTGATATTCCAAAGAGGTAGCGGCATGTATCCCCCAAATCACCCAAGTAAATATCAAACTCTGCAATTGAACTTTCCTTAAACATTGATCCGAGCTTATTCGCTTCTACTAACATCAACCCTAACGCCCATTGAACTTTGGTTCCTCCTATTTCGTAATATATCTCTATAGGTGTTTTTGTGGTAGGAAGTCCATAGCCCATGCTCAACAGGTGGTATGTAAATGCTGCATTAAAGCACTGAGCATAAGGCTTCTTCGTCTTCCGGAGATCAGGCTTACGCTCCATAAACTTTTGATATCGTCCCATTTGCTGTTCGTTATTTAAATTACATACCCGTTGTGCTCGAATGTTTAATGCATCTAAATCATCTGTCTCGGGACCAATGTTAAGACCGAGATAATCCCAGGTATAAACAAAGGCTGACATGGCAATAAACTTTTGATTGGAGCTTAATGGTAATTGATGCATACCACCATTTGTTAAACATCGGTTTCCCTCTTTGTTGCAGTTTGTTGTATTCTGCTCATTAAATATCTGTTTCACACTTGATAAACACTCTTCCCAATTGGAATTACCTTCTATGTTTGATTCTAAATCTATATAACCTGACGGGTAACAGGGGTTTCTCTTTGTTTCAGACGCGTACTTTGTATCATACTGTAGCCTTGCCTGATCGACTCCGTAGTAGAGGAAGGATTGTGTGTACAGTGGATATTCTACATTGTCAATTCGTAATGGAAACGAATCTTCTTCTTCTTCACTTCTTCTTCCTCTCAATGAAGTAGAAGATGACATGGACGATGATGGTAGTGGAAATGATATTTGAGTACTAGCACCTCCCAAATCTAAAGCACCATAGGCACTATTCAATGTAGGAAAGTTACCATCATTGTAAAGATAATTTGCAACTAACCAATCGTATATGCCCTCCTCTTTGCCTGAAATAGTACGTGCCATATTATTAGTGAATTGAAAACCACTTGTTGATAATATATCTTGTATACTTTTCATAACCTCATTTTCGTATGTAGAGTCTATTATTCTCATACCTGCTGTTGCACCTAAATAAATTGGTATTGTTGATATATCTATATTGGAGGGTATAGCACTTTTTGCTAAAGTTACTAAGGTTTGTAATTGTTGAATGCCTTGACCATTATCAGCAGATATGCCTGGAGTTACTTCCTCGGAATAGATTGCTTCACGTTCTACTCTTGTAAATTGGTCATCGTGTGATGGTCTTTTGCTAGTAGGCCATCTATAGACATAAATTCGTGAACCGGAGCTTCCTGCGTCTATTGCAACTCCGTAGCCATATTCTTCTTCTACTTGTTGGTCTGTCATGACTTTATGTGATGTAAGAAGAATTAGGCCTCTATCGTCTTGTTTGCACCTTCTTGTGTGTAGCAAAGACTCCACTATTTTTGAGTATATCGTTGTATCAATACGTCAGAACATCTATATAACATCTACTAAACCTTATCACATTGCCGCCATGAATCTCGAGTTGTTGTTGTTGTTCGTCATCGTTGGTTTTGTGCGTGCGTGAATCTGATAATGACCTTGAATTTGTCTCAACGGTATCCTTTTATGAGAGTATGTAGAAAGTAAATTTATCTAATGAAACAGGTTGACAATTGACAGTGAAGCATATTGATGATATGATATCTAATATCTACAAGATAGTTGATATATATCTATTGAAATAAAGATGGTAGAAATAACAGATCAAATAGTACGAACAGTCCGTATTGAAAACCATCCACAACATCATCAACATCACGGACGACAACAACAAAGACGAAGGAGAATAATAATTCGAGTACCACCCTTCATGTTAATATGGGCAATCTTATTTCATTCAGAAAGAATACACCCTATATTACATATACCGAATAGTATTGCAATTAAAGATTGGTTTCAAATACATCATCGGCATAGTTATCCGGAGTTATCTACAGTGCCATCAGAAGAAGAGTGGATTGTAAAGGATGAGAAGAAACATCAACAACAAAAACAATATCGCAACCCGTGTCAACGTCCAGGAAATTACAAGATGCGTACTTGATGGATGTATAGATTGTATTCATTGGTATCATCTATATGTAAATATATACATGTATGAAACGCTCGGTGTAAGCAGACTTCGCCCCCAGCCTTTCTCATAGGAGGATGGATAAGATAAAGTGAAGTTGTTGGTGTGGTGATAGTAGATGAATGATGAGATTACAAAATCAAAAAGTATACATCAAACCTATGCAGATGTTATGCTGATATGCAGAGGATGATTCATCGTTGCAAATGATGTGCTCACATGATGTGCACCTAATGTGCTGATGAAGATATAATATGGATAACAACAAGACTGATACATGTCAAGAGAAACTGTGTTATTGAAATGGAAGTGTTTTATGATATATTGTATAGTATTGCATAGTTAGTGAAGAGTAACGAAGAGTAACATAGTTTGTGTAACTATGCGATCTGGGGGTACCTATGTCTAATTTATATGTAATAATGAGCAAGGGCAAGAGAGAAAGCTCTTTCCCCATCATATGTACTCCTACTAATCTATCTTTGCAAGATCTGAACACTCGACATTCTCTAACATATACGCAATACATTTCCACACACCTACATTAACTTTCAATCACTCAATTAGGTACGATATTTACTTCTACATAGTCTTCACAAGACGAAAAGTGAAGACTTTTCTTCTTATTGTAAGCTACAGTATGTGTCTATACCAGCACCAAGTGTAATATGGGGATGTGGCACAGTGGTAGCGCGTCCGCTTTGCATGCGGAAAGTCCGGGGTTCGACTCCCCGCATCTCCAAAAATATTGCGCATATAGCTCAGTGGTAGAGCGTTCGATTGCAGTTCGAATGGTCGCTGGTTCAATCCCGGCTGTGCGCTCTATGTTTTGTTTTTTATTGTTTATGCTTTGTATTATATGATGTGTTTTTATGTGGAATGCTTTGTAATGATCTCTTTTACTTTTCCATGTCGCTAATGTAAACATATTTGGGTTGTGAAGATGGAGTTGAATGGACTCGATTAGAATGGAGTCGAGGTGTGGTTGTAAAAGGATAAGTTTAAGTGTCATGCCCAAGCTTTCAAAATCAATAGACACGTATCTAATAGAAGATACTACTCCATTTCAAGTAATGTCAGCTCTAATCATATTAGTTACAATGGCTATTTCAAATGAACCATTGCTGCCGACTACTTCTCAAAACATGGTTCTGTGCTTTATCACATCTTCATACCCCCTCTATCTCCTTGCTTACTGCCATCTGGCTGTTCACGATTCATGGGCACTTGTAAAGGCAGAGGTTATCAATACCTCTTCTCAATACATACACACATATCATACTCTCGCTCTCTAACTTTCATCCTCGCTATTCTCAGCATCAGCATATGAGATACTAGCAATATTTGTCACCCTGCTACTACTCCTACTAGGTTTAACTGGCTCAGGTTCCGGCGCCATGAACCGCCAGCGTGCCTCCTGTTCCTGCCACTGCCAACGACGTTTCCTCTTCTTCGTCTTCCGAAATCCGTTTGGTACGAAATCCTCGTCTTCATCAGCTACCTTCTTCTTAGTGCTCATCTCTCGCTTCCTTTTCAACTTGCCCGTCTTGGTTAGACATCCCTTGCCAGGTCCTCTGTCGAAGAGTGAAGGGAATGCTGGCCACTGATGAATAGCTTCATAGATGTTACTAAGACGGTTGATGGTATTCCTCTTTTTCACACTTTTGACTATACCCTCGCCGTAACCGTTACATCCAATCTCCTGTTGAACTAACTGAAGTAGCTTTGGCATCAGTTCGAGTGGCACATCCTCAAACACACGCGGATTGTAGAGGTCTTTGTTCAACACACACAAGGCAAGGACTACTTTGTATCGAACTTTTCTCCCTCGTTCTCGAGAGCATTGATTTTGTTCAGCTCGACCTCATGTGAACCACTATAATTATAACCAGCCAATATCAAGTTGCAAGTATGATTTGAATTGTTTGCAACGGAATCAAGGCTTGTCGTATCACAAAGAGCTTTGAGAATCTCTTTCCTCCCAACAAAATTGTTCTTAGTGGTGTCAAGACGACGTGAAGAAAAGTTGTTGCCCATCAAGTCTAGGGTTCGGAGGGTGTTGTTATTCTGTAATGCATCGGTAAAGGCTGGTATACTCTGGTCGGTAACGTTGTTATTCATCAGATACAATTGTTTGAGATTCGTATTCTTCTTGAGGGTTGCAATTAACACCGAAGCAGACTTGGCAGGGATGCCGTTATTGCTCAAGTCTAATCCAATCAGAGTAGGGTTGCTAGCTAGGTACTTTGCAACTAGTTTGACACTAGGCATTGTCCTGATATTATTGCCACTGAGATCAACGAATGCTAATGAAGTACTCGTCTTTATGCCGGATAATACTGTAGAAAGCACACGGCCCTCGGCGTTTCCGAGATTATTCGATCCAAGAGATAACTGTTCCAATGTTGTATTCTTCACCAAACATTCTTTCAACAACTTGGACTTGGCCTTACTACTATCTCCTTCCCCGATGCCGATACTATCCATACCCAATTCTACTGTTGAATTCTTGTTCCGTAGACACTTTGTAACTAATGTAAGTCCTTCATTGTCAAATACATTACCGTCTATAATTAGGCTTTTGATAACCTTGCTTCCGTCTAGTATGAGTTTCAGACCGTCGTTATTCCCCCCAATACCAGTTGATGCGAGGCTGACGAAAGAAAGTTCGGGATGATTCTTCATGGCCTTGGACAGTTGCTTTGCCGCCGAATTTGATTCATCGCTACCAAACAATTCATTTTGGGATAAGTTCAGTACCTCCAATAACTTGTTCTTTTTAACGAATGTTGATACAAGACTAACATCACTAGCCTTTAAATCACAATTCACCAGCTCCAAACTAGTAATGGTGGTAATATTGGCAGTAATGATAGGCATGATACTAAACGAGAAGAAGGGAGAGTCGGGCAGCATAACTCTAGTGATATTGAAACTTTCGATACCATCTTCATAACTATTCAAATCTTCAACAAACGCCTCTGTTATATGTAAGGGAGGATGTATGTTAATTAGTATATAGTATACATGCATTCATCCAATATCAAATCTTACCCCAATTCTCCAAGAGATCATCGTGGAATGGTGTTCGGTAGTATTCTTTCACCTGTTTATCCTTCTTATTCCAATATTTCTTGAACAACTCCCCGGTAAGGAGCATATTATTACCTTCACATTTTGCCGCTTTGAATAATGAACGTTGGAGAGCAACCATGGCAGTCTTGACATCATAAAGACGCGGCCGTTTATCCTTGTAGGAGTTGATGTAAGTTCTATCCCAATAGTTTCCCTGCTGTTGAGGAAACATAGTGATGCCTCGATCGGTACAGTACTCCTCATTAATCTTATCATCCCAGTGATTGGTACGTTTCAATTGTAAACTACCGATCATTACATTTTGTTGTTGATGGTGACGATGATACGACATGATTGCTATTATATCTTTAATCGTAGGAGAAGGGAGAAAGTGTCAGATATTGTAGGTATTATTAGTCAGGGTAAACACCACACATTAATACAATCATTCACCGGTACTTTGTGGAGCTCTGCACCCTCATATACAACTTTCTTTTAAATTGGCGCTACGCCAACATCAAGAGTAACATAGTTCTTATTGCAAAATAAATATCGGTACAAATTACAACCCACCAAATTCAACATTATAGTTATGCATTCATTATTATTCACAAGCCACCGTCGGCATGCTATTACTTACATACTAGTACTAAGGAGAATAGGAGACGCTCATTTAGCCGGGAATGAAATTTGCTAGCTATCTTCCTCTCATTTTCTCCTCATTCACTCTCCTCCTTGGTAAGTAGCATGCTGACGGTGGCGGCAGCTGATATGTATTCATTTGTATGTCTTTGTTGTTTCGGTGTATGTTTTGTTCGGCCTGAATGAATAATGATGTATGAATTTTGTTGGGTTGTAACGATATTTTTTGTGAGAGTAATATTGTTTGCTACCGGCTGGAAAAAAGTGGACAGTCCATTTTAAGGATACCACTAACAAATTTGTTAGTGATAGCACAAAATTGGCCATCGAGCGAATAATATGCATTGCAATAATTGCAATGATAATATCGGCGACCCGTATATGACCTTAAATTGCATGTAGATTTCATTTCTGCAATCAATTTTGGCCGTTGAACGATATTAAAGCCAGTAGGATACAATAATAGGTCTAAATTGGGTATCTTCTGACCAGTAAATAGGCAATATCAATGTAATTATTGCAATTATAGTGAACTATACGCTTTATTTATTGTTCATATGTATACTGATAGTATTGATTACGGCGGTATTGCAATAACATATTATATATTATGGATTATTAAAGATTTAGAGTTGCCCTTAATTTTACTAAGTAAAAGTCCAATTTACTAGGTAAAAAAGTGGACTGTCCATTTTTTTCCACTGTCCATTTTTTTCCACCCGGTAGTTTGGGGTTGTTTGGCGTTGCCAATCAATGTGTCACAAGAAATTTATATAAGGGCGATGATATATTTATGTACCGGTGATTGATGGACGGGTATATTGTTGGGTGAGGTTTATAAATTAAAACATGGTTGTTATATTATGAGAGGGAGATCGGAGATAGTATTACAATATTGCAATATTAATATTGTGGATGTTATATCAAAATTATCTAATGTTACGAGAGAGAGGGTATGGATTGGGTTGATGTTCTATTATTTGGTGGTGGTGTTGATAAAAAAAATGTGGATGTTTAATGCCCATAATATACATACAATCTAACCCTCTCATCTCAGAATAATCTATTAGTAAAGAATATATCAACCATGTCAAGTTTAAACCGTCATCGTCTACAGCAACAACCACGACCACCTGAAATGGTTGGTGATCTACAATTGAAAGGTTCCAACCATTGGAATAGTAAGATTGATTTACAGTTTTGTACCGACGACAACGGTATTACCATTCGTCCTGAACAAACGGTGTCTTGGTGGAGTAGAAGTTACCTCCGATCTTGGAAGGATAAACGAATTGACGACGTCCACAATGTGAGGACTGCCGTGGTTGATCTTCAACGTTCATTAGTCTATTCGGCGAAATGCAGAAAGAATAAGATGGTCCTTACTGGAGATTTGTTCAAGCAATGGTGGAATAAGGATATGAAGGTTAGAGAATACTACCGAACACCATTCCACGACGATCTCTTAGAGAATTGGGGTAAGTGACATTGGTATGTTATGGATGTATTGAGTATATTATACTTTAACTAACATTCATTTCTTTCATATACATAAGAGAGGCATTTGTTGAAGATTTGAACAGTTATGAAGATGGTATTGAAGGATTCACAATCAAAAACATCATGCTACCCCCATCTCCTTTCTTCTCGTCTAGTATCATGCCCATCATTACTGCCAATATTACCACAATTACTAGTTTGGAGCTAGTTAACTGTGATTTAAAGGCCGGTGTTGACGTGGATATGATATCAAAGGTAAGCAGAAGTTAATGGACAGGTACCCCCCTTATTTGTGGCATTGGGTTTTGTGAAACCAAATTGATGAATGTATACTCACGTAATGGCTGTGGATTGAGTTGAATTGTGCTTGCAATTCTACTAACAAGTACTAAACCCCCTACCTCCCTCTTTTCTTGGAATTACTAACTTCTGATTCCCCAAGTTTGTGAAGAAGAATAAGTCGTTAGAGATCCTGAATCTATCCCAGAATGAACTCTTTGGAATTGACGATAAACGTAATAAAAGTTCGGGTGCAAAGAAATTATCCAAAGCTATGAAAGATCATCCCGAACTGGCGTATGTCAACCTTGCATCAACTGGTATTGGGGAGAATAATGAAGGTCTCAAATTGTTACTTGATGGAGGAAAGAGTATCAATATCCTCATCATCGACGAAAATGTATTTGATGAGGAAGGTCTGGAAATGGTTACAAACTTTCTACAGAAGAAGAACAAAACAACTGAGTTGGGTATGGATAGTATCGGCATCGGCATCGGGGAAGGGGATAGTAGTAAGGCCAAGTCCAAGAGTAGTACGGCCAAGTCCAAGTTGATGAAGGAATGCCTCGAAAGGAACACAACATTGGAACAATTATCGCTTAGTTCGAATCATCTTGGAAACGCCAAGGGCCGTGTACTCTCCACAGTTATGTCTGGCATGAAATCAAGTGTATCATTAGTATATGTTGATCTCAGTAGTAATGATATCCGTCGGATGCCAAGTATCAAATTGGTTGCAAAGTACCTTGCTAGTAACCCATCGCTGGTTGGATTAGATTTGAGTAACAATTTCATGCCTGCCAAATCTGCATCAGTATTGATGCAATCTCTCAAGACGAATACAACTCTTCAACAGTTGTATCTTCGTAATAATCGTATCTCGGACAAAAGCGTACCCGGCTTCACCGACGCATTACATAACAACACAACTCTCCGAACTCTAGACCTGCAGTACAACAATCTCAGAGTTCAGACGGGAAGGAAGGTGATGATCAAAGCTCTCTGTGATATGTCAAGCCTTGATTCAGTTGTGAATTCAAAT
>Ga0075439_12192_pt1 | contig 13778 bp, 9 predicted proteins | sample MintriSingleCell_FD_74264 | JGI IMG/M metagenome (GOLD analysis project Ga0075439, IMG submission 74264) | Marine eukaryotic communities from Monterey Bay, USA to study complex ecological interactions - Minidiscus trioculatus JGI Plate_4_G5... | ecosystem: Environmental > Aquatic > Marine >... | reverse complement strand
TTTATTTTGATCTGGATACGTAATATGTATTGCTTATGTGCATTTTACTAATCTTTCATTTTGTTTCATTGCCGTGCAGCAGACCTTACATGCAATAATAAGACAATTAATAAAGAGAATAAGTAATTACCAAGTATACCCGCACAACAAACAAAAAGAAAGAATTAGTATACCCGCACCAACCAAAGAAAACAGAATATATTACCGAATAAGATGAATCAACAAGTTAATAATAATCAGTCAGTACTGCCTCGACGTTCAAGACGTCTTGCTACAAATTTACCTGCATCTCATTGGATTGGTTTGGGTTATTCAGAAGATGATGCTCAGTCGATGGAAGAATTACAGAATGATATGAAGAAATATTGTGATAATAGTGGTGATGCTGATATCATTTTACGGGGGAGGGGTGAAGGTACGCCGCTCCCTTATCATGATATGATACTTCCTCATTGGAAAAAGTTAGCCAAAGCATTGAAAGGACGTACCAATGTGGAATTTCTTATCACTGGTATTTCCCTGCCTATATCGGTATTAGACGTTATGTTTCCAGCAGTACAAATGATGAATTTGCAAACTCTTCAGTTATTAGGTGTTGACATGGGCAATACGGGATTGCTACGTCTAGCAGCTTTCCTTGGAGATTCGAGTTTATCTGGAATAGCCTTAGGTTGGGATGCAATTGATGAATCAGTTGCTAAGCCCTTGGCAGATGCATTAAAGAACCATCCTACTCTTGAAAGGATTGGATTTGCTAGGTGTGAACTACACAACGTGGCTGTTCTTAAGATGATTCTCGAGGGTTGTAAAACAATGAAACTTCTGGCAATTTGCATGGAGGATTTAAAGTCTGATTCTATTGATGTCTTGGCCGACTTTATAAGCAGCAATCATCTATTGCGTAGCATTAATTTGTGTGACAATAACATAAAAGATAGTGATGCTGCTCAATTGGCGACCGCGTTAAAGAATAACACAAATATGCATGGGTTGCACCTGTATGATAACGATATTACAGAGGATGGGGAGAGTTGTCTACGAAAAGTACTGTTTGATCCAACAAGTATTGATACGATTGTTCAGTCTAATCATCGATGTAGGGTGTATACATATAATAATGACGACCGTGATAATTCCATTATAGCCCATCGGCCTCCGCTAGAAAAGGAAATCTTGAGAATAAATAAAGAGGAATATACAATTGGACAGAAGATTAGGAAGAAAATTGTACTTGCATTATGTGGACCGAATAGGGAACTCTTTGATCTTGCTTTTCTAAATGGTTTACCTCTTCAATTGATGCCTCGTATGCTAGAGTTGATTCAGGAATATGGCCGGACTAAAACTGAGGCGTTTCGATTCATGCTGCCTGACGGAAGGGAGGATGAGGTTTTGGAAGCGATTGACAGGTATATTGGTCCTTGGCCAAGTAGTAAAGAGTTGGAAAAAGACGCCTTATCTAGGCTCTATCATACACTCAGGGGATGGGAGTTACCTTCGCTGTTTGTCAACTTGAACAACGCACCTGCTAATGTAAGTACTGGAAAGAGGAAGAGGAGGAAGACCCGTCGTTATTGAGCCTTGCCTTCCACAGATTGGATCTGTTGGAAGGGATTTCTATACGAAAGGAAAGGCGGCTTTAGTTTAGTTTAGTGTGTAGCTTATAGATTGTGTAGTGGATCTTCATAGTTCCTTTCTATTGCTATAACTTTATACTTATACTATCAAAGATAGTACTCTTCTATACATTTATATAAAGCATCTTCTCAAGCCCTCGCCTCCCCTCTAACAAATCATTTACTCAATCTTCATTATAAGCTTACCAGTATGTGCACCTTTGGCCTGGGCAGTAAGCATATCCATAGCACCCTGTTCGATAAATGGATAAGCAGGTTCAACCAATGGTATCTTTAGTGTACCCTCTGCAAGTCCTTTGGCAATTGTGTCCTGTGCAGAGGGTTTGTTGCAAAGACAGTAGAATGCTGCATACTTGCGAGGAGGATGACCATTCGGATCGAAACCCACATCAAATGAAGCAATGGTAACAAAGCTTCCATCTAGCTTTAATACGTTTGAGGAGTGTTCCCAAGCCTTTTCTTCTCTTGTGGTATCAAAGGGTATCAATCACTGCATCAAAGTCGGTCAAATTCATATCCCACCATTTCTCTTCACGATAATTGATAATTGTAATATCTTTACCCAAACTTTGAACAAATTCTGTATTTCTTGGTGATGACGTAGTGTATACATTAGCCCCAGATTGTAAAGTAAGTTGTACAGCAATCATTCCCACGGATGTCGGGCCGCCAAGAACGAGAACTTTATCACCCTTCTTAACATTAGCACATTCGAATGTAATTTGATGAGCTGTAGTACCAACTAATGATGAAGCGGCGGCAGCCTCATGTGACAATCCATCTGGCTTAACACTTAACCGAGATGTGGGTACTGCAACGTATTGGGCGAATGGTTTGTCATCTTCATCGTGCTTGCCTTGTCCCCATTGAACACCAAAGACATTCGTTCCAATCGGGAATTGAGAAGCATCGGCGGCGTCATCAATTTCATGGATTGTACCGCTAAAGTCATATCCTAATACGTGAATGGTAGTGGCATGGCCCATCCCGCACCCTTTAAATAACCACCAAGGACCTAATGAGAGGTAGTAGATTATATCATGTAGATGAATTAGTAAAGTTATGATCACATGATGTGCACACATTTATCAATCTCATAATGAACAAGTATACATACCTTAAAATCGATTGGGTTGGATCACAAGTACAAGCAACAACTTTTACAATTGCAATTCCTGGTGTTGGGGATAGGAACTTCTTCCATATTGAGTCATTATTCTGTGAGGAGGATAAAAAATAGTGAGGAGGAGGATTTGGTGTGTTATCATCCTTACAATTTGGAGTTAGGCCTATGGCGGCCGGCGGTGGCGCATTATTCACATCAACTGCTTTGCAAAAGATATCAAATGAGTTGACTAAAATAATAATTTTGGCGAATAACGATCAAGTTGCTAAAATAAAGTACTATGCTACGCTTTGTAGCTCGATAGTGGTGTTAGTTGATATAATATCGACGACGGATGAGTTATAATAATGGCTGTCAATATATTTTCACCGACGGCCGATGGCGTGAGTATTTTGGTTCTACTCTTTGTATGTTGAAGAAGTTACTTTTTTACAATGAAAGCTGACTCCGTCCTTCTCTCTTTGTTGCAATATACTGAACAGATCCTCGTGGCTCTACTCGCTCCATTCTTCATGTCACTTGGATTCTTCATTTGGGATCATAGATGGACCTCGTCTCGAGGTTCGGCATTTGCTTTAAACAGTAAGTTTAGTAAATGTATATTCTGTGCACATCTTATGTACAAAATTCTATTTTGTATCATCATCTTCATAACACTCATCGGTATTATTTATCTCAATATCATAGTGTACAAATGTAATGTTGCATCAATAGGCTTTATAATAATGTGTTTAGTACGGGGATTTGCAATTCCTCCATCGTCAGACAATATAGAAGAAGAGGAGTCCGTCTTTACTACACAAAATGTTGGGTTTCTAATATTATCTTCCACACTCGGTATTATCATTGGGGATGTATTATGGCTAGAAGCATTACGGCTATTAGGTGCCAAACATGTGATTGTAATTGATTCATTAAAGCCGTTCATGGCTGCAGTTCTAGGCAGAGTGGCATTAGATGAAGTGCTAAGACCGCTAGCTTACTTGGGTATGGTATTGACCGTATTTGGTATTGGTGTTGTTAGTTGGGAAGAGCAACGATCGTCATCTGCAAAGCAACAAAAGGATGATATTGATACTAATGGCAATGAAAATCCGATTGAACAAACAGAAGCTACAGATAGAATAGGTTTTGACAACGAAGAAGAGGTTGCTAGAACAAACATAGACAATATCGAAGAACATATGAATAGCGATTCGAATCAGCAATTATCAATAGAGGACACAGCAGAAAACACTAACACAAGTGGAAAACAGATAATACACTTCTCCCGAGAAACATCAGTCTATAGACGCGGATATATATGTGCCATCATCAATGTATTGGCTGATAGTTTTGGAAGTTTACTCACAAAACAATACGGCGTCGGTATGACTACATGGTCAATTAACCTCATTAGGTTTGGATTTGCTGGTGTAGTACTCATATGTATATCTATAAGTATGAGAATACATGATCGTTATTCAGCATCACCATCAATCGAATCGGGTAGTATGGAGTCACAGAATGTAGAAGATAATTATGACACAACAATGAATAGAGAAAATGATACAAGTAGTATGTATATAAACAAGCTGTCGTCTCCCCCTCCAAAATGGTACAAATTACCAAAATTATCAAGGATAGGGTGGTTACAAATAACAGCAGGAGTTGGTTTAGTTACATTTCTATGTCCTGCATTATCCAACTTTGCTTTATTCCAAATTGCCCTTGGATTAGCTATATCGTTGGGAAGTATAGGACCATTATACGGCCTTCTACTTGACTGGCCTTTCAAGGGTAAACGGCCAACACTATGTGGGTGTATAGGAGTGGTACTAGCTATTGCAGGAGTAGTGATACTATGTGTCTGGGGAGTATGAAATCAAGTCCCCGCTTACCCTGAAACACATCATTTAATTATATATCAAGTTTATTCTCATTATGGGCAGCTTAAAATGATGAGTTATTTGCTAACTGACTAAACCAACAGTACATGAGGATCTTTTGTACGTTTCCATAACACGTGAATCCCAATCTATCTCATCTGACCATTTTCGATAGGGATTAGACATAGCAGACGCCGCGGTCAACCACCCAATGAAAAGGAAATACTCAAATAAGTACTTAAAAATGTCCCAAAATGAACCAGCGGCTATATTGTTACATTGATTGTTAATCAAGTCAAAGAAGATTCGTCGACAAAGAGGAATATCAAGTATACTCTAAGTTGTGATGATGGTATACAGTGAGTACTGATGAGATAGTACAAATGGACAACAGACAAAGATCCACTCACCGAACTGTAAATTGTACAAGCTGTGTGTATATTAACGGCACAGGCTCTGCCTTGAAACGAACAAGATCATCATATGTCCTCTGTAAATCAAATATACTACTACCAAACTCCTCTACTGTCCAATCATTGAATCGAAATGCTTCCTTCTTTACAAGATTGCCAATATAATCCTGAAACCAAGCTAGTGGTATAACATACTCAGATCCACATAAAGCTGAATTCTTAGGAAGTAGGATGAAATCTCGCTCTTCTTCTTTTAATAGTCCTGATGCTAATAAGTGGCCATCGTAGACGTCGGATATACCCTCGTATAAGTATCTAACTGCAATACCATGAGAAAGATTGACTAGTCGTACAAGTTCAGAACGTATGCCTCTAACTTCTTCCATACTAAAGGTAGTTGCTGTAGTTTTTTCTCCCATCTCTTTATCTTTGTCATTCTTCTGTAAATCGAACTTCGTCTTCCAAAGTATTCTAAGTGATGTGTTATGGATTGCTTTTTGTACATCGCCTTCTTTCTGTTGCACACTAGCCCATCGACCGTAGCATGTGGATGTGTAGAACCCCAACATTAACCCCACCGCTGCTTGGAAGCGTTCACTTATAAACTCCAGGATTTGTGCGAGCTGAAGTATATGCTGAGGCCATTCATATTCTGCACATTTCGATGCTGAACCATCATTTGTCATGAAATAGCAAATGGTTAGCGTTATGGATAATAGAACGTTGCAATAAGCAATTCTAGCCAAAGAACTTGTACAATGCCTCCCTTCCATGTGAATATGGTTCTAAGCCAGTTGATTCCACCAAAGGGGTCGGTATATTGGATTGTCATGTTATTGATATTAGTATTAGCTCGCTCACTTGCTCAAATGTCAGTCTTATTTTTATTATATCAAATCTATTGCTATTGCTATACTGCTTAGTTCATATGATAGTTTTTATATCGATCTACTATACATGAATTATAAGATAGGATACCACCGACTTTTTTGTAAGTAGATGCGATTCATCGATTCATTGCTTCCTAACTAAAAATTGCAATCCGAAACACTCGACTCCATCCAGCCTAGTTCACAACATCAACTAAAGCTAAGAGAAGAGTAGTAAACAAATGCAATGCTATATGCTCGTATGGATTGGATTATCGAGCCCGTAATCTAAATCACATCAGTGAATAGTGATCTCAGAGAATACAAAAAATAGAATAGATTTATCCTCGACTAGACAAACCGACAAACCAATCAGCAATACATAATACGCAATAAAATATGTCATCAAAGAAGAAATCAACAACCTACTCAACACTACCCGATGGCTCAACCCTCAAAGAATATACAACCGAACAAACCCATCCCGACAATACTAAAACAATAACAACAACTTCCATTAAAACATATAAAGTACTCAAAGTTCAACCCGATGGTAGTAAAATTATTGAAAATATAAGTAGTACTACCACAACAACTAAAGAAGTTGATGCCCCAATCCAACCGAATGTTATTGAAAAAGTGAATAATGGATTATGGGGTATATTAGGTTATACTCCCCAAGATTTAGCCAATTCTGCTAATAACAATAATAATAACAATCATGGGGATAATGAAAGTAGTACAGAAGACTCTCCATATGATGATATGAGTCAACCACAGCTAAGTTATTCTGAGAGTTTATCTCATGATGAATTTCGCGGTGAGGCATTAAATACATGGGGTGAAAGTAGTAAGTCAAAACGCCGCAGTAAGGGACGAAACAATAACAATAAGAGTAGAAATCAAAGACCACCAACTTCATCACGATCATCTCGTGGTAGTAACTCTTCACGATCAGGTAGAGAGAAGCGATTGGATACTTCCACACGTAGTAATAACTCACAACAACAACAGCGTCGTCAAGGAAGTAATAATAGAAGAGAGGAGGAACAAGTTAGGATACCAACTCCATTGCAATATAGTCAACATCAAACTTCTTTATATAACCAACAGCAACAGCAGCAGCAAGTTCAGCAGGGTGGTGGAAATAGTGTAGGGGGAGCAAGTCGAGGTAGTGGTGGTAATAACAGTCTACGTGGCAGTGGCAGTGGTGGAGGTGGATTCTTTACAAAGACTCATCCTACAAGTGGTAGTTACCATCCCAATAGTAACAACAGTATGAATAATCAAGATGTCAATTATAATAATGGTTATGCACCCCAACAGCAAGTTCAACAGCAACAACTAGGTCAACTGCAGGGAGGGCAGCAACAGCAGGGAGGGCAGTATATGCTATACGAAGATAATCGCTGTTCCTTACCCACATATCAAAATCAACAACAAGTACAACAAGTACAACAACAAGTACAGCAACAGCAAGTCATAATTGAAAATAAGAAATCAAAAACTAGATCACTAATACGATCATTAACACCCAATCGATCACGTGGTGGATCAAAAGCTGGAAGTAAGGGAAGTGGTGGAGAGAGTGTTAGCAGTAGAAGAAGTTTCAGTAGCACAGGCAGCAGAAGGAATAAGATGGGGATTAGCTTACGATCAAGCTCGAGAGGTGGCAGATCCAACTCACAATCAAGAGGTAGACAAGGCCAGAATCAGGGAGGAGGAGATACACAATTAGATCCAGAAGTGATGAATGCAATTAGTATGATACGTAACCGTTCTAAAAGTCCTGTTCGTGGTCGAGGCCTGCTATCTCAAGGTCAACAGGGGAGTGTGCAACAAGGGATGAGAGTAAGATCGGCTAGTGCACAGCCACAGCGTAGTCCTTCTCAGTTTGATCAGTTCGGTAATGGTCAAGGTTATCAACAGCAGCAAGGAGGAATGGGACAGCAAGGTTATCAACAGCAGGTCCAACAACAGCAAGGTCAAGGTCAACAACAGCTCTTATCAGAGGGTGGGTCACACTTTACGTCAGTGGCACAATCTATATCACGACAGTTTACACCCACCACTGCTTCATCTCAACAAGGGTATCAGCAGCAGCAAGGCCAGGCTGGGTTTAGACAGCCTCCATCACCAGGTAATCAAATGTATCAACAGCAACATCCACACGATGGATCATTACAAATGATCTACAATCAAAGTCCCGGGGGTAGCTTCTCCTCACAGCAACAGCAGCCTGTTGATTTTGACGGATTGCCATTGGGACAGGTTGCCAACCCTATCCAAGGTTGGGATGATTATCATAGTGCTGATATGAGAGATGATATGTCATCATCTCAAAGGGGAAGAAGACGAGGGCCCAAGTCGAAGCAACAAGTCAAGGATTCGTCCAAGAAGAATGTCAAGAATAGCAGTAAGAAACCACCAGCATCACCACTAGCAGCTCAACAACCAGCCATACCAGTCAAGTATAATCAAGCCTTACTATCAACTAACGAAGTATCAACATCCAACTCACCACCTCAAGTTGTTATACATAAAACCAACGCTATACTAACCTCTGACAAGTATGTTCACTTCTATTCGTACATATCCAAATCGTCAACATGGATACAAACCACGACTGTTTCATTGCCAAATACACATCATTTGTCATTGGCAATATGTAATAATACCGCTGTTGTTGGCGTGCCGTATGATACCAATGTCAAGGGTGTATTAACAGGTAGTGCCTACATCTTCGAAAAAGATAATAAGACACATACATGGTACCAAGTGAAGAAGATTGTACCCAAGAAAGTAAAAGAATATGCAACTGTAGGATATTCAGTGGATATATGTGATAATGTCGTTGTTATCGGTGTACCAGAATTAGGTTCACCGAATAATGAAACACGTATTGCCAACTATGGACGTATTGCCAATACCGCCGGATGTGGTAGTATATATGTCTATCAACGTGCTGAGCAATATAAATGGATGCCCATGGGACATTTATCACAAAGTAGTATGATTGTAGATCCATTTAATCAATTGGCAAGTCCAGGTGGGTTACTAGTACCTCCGACTACGAAATTTGGTAGTGTTGTTGCATTACGACATAAGATTATGGTCGTGTCGAATTATACACCTAATAATGTTGATTGTGATACGTCACTATTTGTATACGAGTATGATCCAAGTATTAAAAACAAGTGGAGATTAATCCAAAGTGACTTATTACATACAATGGTACAACGAAAGAACTTTGGATCACAGATAGCCTTGACGAATGATGGTTCTGGTATCTTCATTGGATGCCATTCACAAGTTACACCTACCGAGATATTGTTTTATAAGAGGAAGAAGGAGATGGATATGTATGGTAATCGTAATTATCAATTGGAGCAGATTATTACTATACAAGATGAAGATGAAGACAATAAACGAGGTCGAGGTCGACGACAACAACAACAAGGTGGTAGTAGTATATCTGACTTTAGAGTTGATGGACATAACAACTTTATATTAGGCATGTCCAACTCAAACAGAGTATATGTCTATCAACAGATACATGATTTAACAACAATGGAGAATCAAGGTTGGAGGGTCGTTTCCAAGGTAATGAATGATGGTGGTAATCATCGGAATGACTTACCATTATTTGGTCAACATGTGGGTATGTATGGTGATAATATCCTAGTTGGGGCACGGGATAATGTATATTCGTATAGTTTAGAAGAGTGGATGGCGCTTAAGAATAAGAAGGGTGGTAAGAAGAGTTTGTTGGGTAGATCAAGGTCGAGTTCACGAGGACGTTTCAAATCACCAATGAAGTTTCGAAATTGAGAGAAGAGAAGGTGGGTCTTAGACAAGGCTATAGAATTGTTTGCTATATGTGTATAGAGTATTTCCTTTGGCAGTATAAAGTTATGTAATCGTATTGAAGGGATCTATGTATTAGTAGACAATATACCATCCACTGAACACATTTTCTCTCCTCCTCTCAGCTAGAACATATCAAGAGATCCAATCTCAAAGTACGTGATGTTCAATAGCGGCGGGTCTTCCTTCTCTTCCTCTTTCCAGTATTAGCAGATGACCTATTCAGATTCTCAAACATTAAGGGTAACTCCCACCCCCGTAGTGTATGAAAGAGTCTTGATAAGGCATCTTTCTCTAGTTGTTCAAGAGTGCCTCTACTTTCTTGAAGTTTAACTCTGGATATTGCATGTTCCTGAATCAACTCCAACACACGAGGCATCACCCCTAGAGGAAGCTCATTGAAATGAGATAGATCAAAGATCTCTCCTTCCAATCCACACAATGCAAGTACGACTTTCTTCCTAATCTTCTTCTCAACACTAATATCCAGCCCAGCTATGTAGAAAACCTCCGTTTCCACTTTAGGGGGGTGTCCGTTGAAATTCAACGCAGTACCGGGGAATGACAAGACGAAGTCATAAATGGGTTGTGAATATGCCTTGCAAACGTGATTAGAGTCAACAATGGAGCCCATGCTTGTCGGATCAAACATTGCCTTCATTAGGGCCCTTTCTCCTTCTGCTGTAATATCGCTATTATCTTGTAAGTCCAGCTCTTTGAGGTGTGTGTTTGTCTTCAGAGCTAATGCCAATAGTAATGTATCATCATCTGTAATATTGTTAGTACTCAAATCAAGACACTCAACTGAATGATTGCTACGTATGAAGTCTGCCAAGACATCTACGCTTTCGGATCCGATATCGTTAACCAATATAAGCTTGTTTATACTCTTACACCCCTCGAGGATTTTCGTAAGGATATCATTACTTTTCAATCCACAATAACCAAATGCAATCCGTTCAAGAGAAGAGTGATTGCTTAATGCATCCGATAAAGAAGTTGCGGCTGTAATGTCCATTACATCATTAGCAAGAACAAGCCCCTCTAAACTTGAATTATTCCCGAGAAAAGATGACAAGAGTTGGTGCCCATCACTATCCAATGATACTCCACTTAAAACAAATAAGTTTAAATCCACTGACCGTAAAGCTGGAACAATTATGCAATTTCCAATACCGAGGTAGGTAGAGAAATGCCAGAGATACTAAATTCCACATTGGTACGTCCTTTCAATGATTTGAATAACTTTTGCCAATGAGGGATCAGTATATCATGATGCGGTAGTGCACCATTATTTCTTCCGCTTAGTTGTACTATAAAAGATTCATCTAAATCGCCAAGACTACTACTTATCTCTCCCTCTCCATCACAACATTTCTTCATATCAATCTGTAGCTTTTCCATCAACTCAGCATCCTCTTCTGAATAACCCATACTAATCCAATGTGATGCGGGTATAATGGTAGCAAGACGTCTCGAACGTCGGGGAAGTGAAAGTGTTATCTGATTATTTTGTTGGTCCATTTTTTTATGTATCAAATAGTTGTAATCAATTCTGAATCTGATGATATTGATGCGTTGATATGGTATTGTGTTTTGTCAGTTATTCATAGATTGTATACCGCATATCTCTCTTATCTATTGTATCAAGAGAATATATAATAGTTTTATGTAAGAAATAGGTGCATGGGCATACAAAATAATATTAATACAAATGAGCAGCACCAACCACAAAGGAAAAGTATACTGCATTAAACCTCATTGAGCAATTACCTAGCAAAACAATGAGAGAAGAACTTGACAATAATTTCATCTCATTTTTTGTATAATGTTGTATTATTCAATATCCCTTAGCAGTAATACAACACAGGCAATCGAGATTACAAAATAACGTATCAAACCTTTAAAGCATACCATCTTACCTCCTGCTTTACTTCGCCTCTATCTCTTCATCACCTCCTATGGTAGATCGTTTGATCGCCAAATATCTCCTCATTCCCACAAGCTTAGCAATAATATTGTTAGCTCTTTGCAATTAGGTATTAGTAGTACTCTCTAATATGCCAACGTTTATACCGATTATCATCACGTTGTATATGTTCCTATCATTAGTAGGAACATTGGCATTTACTTCATCAGTCGGCCGTAGCAAGCAGTTACCGTTTTGCAATTCAATAGATAACAACATAAGACGTGTTCATTTGGAAGCATCAACATCATCAACTAATATTGAATCTCAATCTGAGATAGAATCGTCTTCAACTCCTACTCCCACATCCTTTACATCACCAACATATAAAGTATATTTAGAAGATACTGATTCCTACGGAGTAATGTACAATAGTAATTATCTACGGAGTTATGAACGTGCATTGTCAAATCTATTTCGGAGTAGTGATGGATCGTATGATAGACATCGATGGATAATAACACATGTTACTAAACAAAAGTTTAGATCATCCCCTGCATTGGGTGAGGAGTTTATTATAAGGGGAGATTTAGTTTATGGTGGGGACGATAATGATGATAATGCAAAAGATAATACACAAACTTGGCAGTTAGAAATGGTAACAAAGAATATCAAATCAGAAAAAGGAGATGATTGGATAGTTCACAATTCAGCACAAGTTACTCTTTCACGTCCTGCAACATCAATTGACAAGATATCTTACTCATCAACATCAACTGCTTCTTCCAAGAAGAGATTTGAGGAGATTCATAGAGCATATTATGATGAGTTAGACTCACATTATTATCCAGATTTGGATGAATATCAATATCATGTACCCTTAAGATCGGCAATGAATTACTTTGAGAGGACAAGATCTAATGTTTTAGGAGGCCCAGATGTATTAGCTAAAATGCAGAATGAAGAGGATATTCTATGGGTGGTGACAGGCGCTGATGAATGTGAACTTTTGTTTGATTCTACTGTACTTGACAATGATTTAAATGTTAATGAAGAGGATATACTGTCATTAGATTGGCACTTGACTCCAGGGAAAGATGTAATCGTGGACACAGATATCTTTATCAAACGTCGTGGCATGTTTGTCGAGTGTCATCATCGTCTATTGTTGGATGTGAAGTTAAATAATGGAGAGAATAGAAGACGTCTTCTTGCCAAGGCCAAGATGACTATGATGGCCATCAATGGTTCTACTCGTCGTCCTACTTCGAAGCTGCCAAAGTGGGTGTTAAATCTCCTCGGAGAATGATTAGATCATATGAAAGACAGATAAACATACTAGTTAAACAAAGTCACGTTGATCTATCTTTCAATGTAAATCCATATCTTATGTAATTTTAATCCCATGATCCTGTGAACCCTAAGTTGCCCAAGCTATAGCAAGTACATCACAAGCAAGAAAGGGAAACCAATACTACAGCTACACAGACCATGACTGCCTCATCTTTGATACAATTGCTTCCTCTAACTTGGCCTGGGTGTACTGAGGTAGAACAGGAACGACCGTGTTGAGAAGATTTGTACACTCCAAAAGAAGATTCTCTTTCAGCAGTTTCTCAATCACCTCAGCTGCCTTTTCTTCCAAATCTCCTCCTATATCCCCCGCAAAGTTCATACCCGAGGTTAGATCAGACCTCAAATTCATACTCTCCAACTGAGTCTTAGTTTTGGTTAATAGCTCTGAGTTTGATGCCTTGTCAAAACAATACTCTGATCGTTTCAAGAAGGCTAGAGCCTCTTCATATTCAATCTCCGAAGATGAAGCTAGCTCCGCATTATCGATGCCAAGTACACAAAACTGATCATTTGTCATCTCCATTGACTTCAAGTCATCAACTTTGTTGACCGTGGCAAGAACTTCACCTTTCTCCCTGGGGGTAGTTAGATAACGCTTTAATGCCGCCTCTCCTGCAAAGGAAGAAGTTGTCTCGGCAAAGAAGAGTTGCTCGATACATCTCGTGACGGCAGTATAAACAAGCTTGAGATGAGTCTCCACAATAGGATACTGAACTTCGAAGTCATCTCCTTG
>Ga0075439_12367_pt1 | contig 13807 bp, 9 predicted proteins | sample MintriSingleCell_FD_74264 | JGI IMG/M metagenome (GOLD analysis project Ga0075439, IMG submission 74264) | Marine eukaryotic communities from Monterey Bay, USA to study complex ecological interactions - Minidiscus trioculatus JGI Plate_4_G5... | ecosystem: Environmental > Aquatic > Marine >... | reverse complement strand
GATTGGGCTAAAATCTGATCAGATTTTACCTAAAATCTGGATAAAAAATGCGTAGATATCTTGTGACTTCCATCTTAATCTCATCTCATGCTCACCAGTAGAAGAAGCAGCATCTACTATATCATAATCTTCACCGCCAGTAGCTGTATAACTGTCGTCATATGCAATGATATGACCACTGTAGTTAGATAGGCTTAGATATCGTCTATCATAGACATGGTCATCGTCATCGAGGGGAATAATGAAATTTACTAGTTTGTTTAGGCAAAGTGATGCCAATACTGCTATGATTAGTAGGCCTATGGCCGACCTTGGCCGATTGTTGGTAGTAGTTTGCAACATTACAATTTGTGTACAGTATTATCGATTATGATAAACACACTGCCATACTACTACTATGCCCCATTTATCTCTCGAGTCATTGGCATGAAAAACTAGAAATATTCACTCTCAGGATATTCCACATGTAATAATTCTTTTATGCTTCGTACTTTTTTTGCTGATTATTTTGGAATCACTGCTGCATAGAGCCGCATACTATTGAATTCGCATACTTACTGTGGTATAGACCAGTATAACAGTTTTTAATGCTCTTTCGGCTAATGACACTTGGGTTATCGTGGTATCAATAGTTATTGCAATAAGAGAGGAATTACTTGTGCACATCTTGTACTGTCATTTTTTAGTAGGTGCACCTTCCCACATCATATGAACAACTTGCATTAACTACCTATTACTTCATTATTTAGCATTATTTGCAACTTGAGAGAAGGTAAAGAAGATCCGACGATTTAGATATACTCTACAAAAGGAGATTTGCAACCAACAATATGGACGAAGAGGACGAACCATATATGGCTCATTTAGACATGATGGGAGAGCTTATCAACTCTGATAGCCTCTCCTTAGATGCATGGAAAGATATGATTGATAGAACACCACTTTCTTTTGACATATTCTTTTGTGTTGCATATCCTCTCAATCGGTTATTACTTGAATAAACAATCAAATAAAGAAGTTTTAATTGAAATTGTGGAATGGATGTTAAATGCCTATCCTGGATTGGCTAGTCTTTATGATGATGGTGTGTTGCCAATTCATGTTGCGTGTTTTAATACCAAATGTCCGAGTACTATTGTTGAGATGCTGGCAAAAGACTACCCCGAAGCACTTGGCAAAACATGTTTGGTTTGTGATGGAGAGCAAGACGGACTAGCATGTCATGGATATGACGGTACATGGTATTCCGATGGTTTGCCTGTTAGTTATTACCTGGCAAGAACCGATGATTTGCACATCAGTACAGTCAAGTTATTGGTTGAATTATACCCCGATGCTTTAATGAAAGCAGAGGCTTATGAGGCCCGAAGAACGTGCTATCCAATTCATGCCATTACAGGCAGTCAAAATATTTCTGACCTAAAAGAGGTTCTTGAGTATCTAATCGAATGTGAACCTTCTTCAATACGACTGGCTATGAATGAAGACGAAAATCAAAGAACACCACTAAATATGGCATGTTCAAATTCTGATACGAGCTTGGAGGTAGTTAAACTTTTAGTGAATGCTTGGCCAGAAGGGACACGGCATCGTGATAATAGTGGTGAGTTTGGGGGTGGAAGTGGAGGCTATCTTCCCATCCACAATCTTTGCAACAATTATAATCTGGACGCCGCCGTTTCAAGAGATATCTTAGAACTCCTACTTGATGCCGATCCCTCATCCCCAAAGGAGACAGATAGTTCAGAATCATGTCTTCCGATTCATTATGCTGTTGGATACGGAAACAAATCATTAGAATTCTGCAAACTATTGGTAAAAGCATACCCAGAATCATTAAAGATCGAATCGGGTGATGGCAGATTACCATTACATGAGGCATGTATATACAAAAGAGTTGAATTAGTTGAATATCTTTTTCAAAAAGATCCCGAGAGCATTGATGTCAGAACAATTGCAGTGGACGATCTATATCACAGTAGTATAGGTGGTCTTTTACCAATACACCTTACAGAAGACGCCGAAACAATAAAAGTATTACTAAAGCATGATCCCAATGCTGCATTAAAGACGAATTATGATGGAATGTTGCCATTGCAATTGGTTTGTGGTGGTAGCGATGTTAGTCTTAGCTCAGTTAAAGTTCTATACGATGCATATCCTGAGGCAATTGGAGCTGTTGATCATGACGGAAGAACTTTACTTGACCTGGCTAGGGGAAACGATAGACAGAGGCAAGAGCGTAATGCATCTGTAATCAGCTTTTTAGAAAAAGAACTCGTCTATGTCCAACAATCTCGAGATATGATGTACATGACTTTACCAGATGAGGAAGGATATCTCCCACTTCACCGTGCTTTGTTACAAGGAGATATAACTCTCGGATCAATTAAACTGCTTGTTAGAGGAAACTTATCTGCATTACAAGTAGTTGATCGGAACGGGGTACGTCCAATACACATTGCTTGCCGTAATGCTACGGTTGGTATAGTTAAGTTCTTAATGGAGGCTCCTAATGGGCTTGATGTCTGTGATACAAATAAGAATTACCCAATACATTATGCATGCCGAGCTGCTAACTTTGATGTTATTCAGTACCTTGTAAAAAGGAATACACCGGTCTCAGAGAGAAATGCTGATAATAAGCTTCCTTTCCATTTACTACTTGAGTATGACGATGAGCAAGTTCGAAAGAGTCCAGCGTTTACAGAAGCCTGCTGGCATTTACTCCGAGCATATCCCGAGACAGTTATGATACAGACGGAGACTATTAGTAGTAAGAAACGGAAAAGAACCAATATGTGTATTATAAGTTAATATGTTATACAAAAGAATATGGAGTCTTTCATCTCAACTAAATGTGGAGTGACATAGCATTATGAACTTTTATATCTAAATCCCAGTTTGAAATGAATATTCATGAGGGTTGATCATCTCTACTCAGCATTTCCATGTCCTTCTCCCTTCTGGTTGGGATATCCCCGACATCTGCATTACTTTCTTGCTGAAGAAGAAGAGTGTTGATTATGGGCACGGAGATATATGCCCGAATGTAACGGTGATGATTTAAATTCATGTCAGATGGTTAGTACAAGCAAGATTACACACAATATGAAAATGAATTGGATTGAACTTAGTCATTTGACTGAACAAGAAGGGATACAGTGGTAGCTGTACAGTAGTGTTGGAGAGGATGGTAGCCTCGCCATTGTACATTTAAATGCTCAAGGTTGGGAAAGACTCATATTTAGTGTACTTGTTAGTCTCTCCTCCTCTTCCTTGCTGTCTGTATCATTGTCACCGTCTCGGGATAGGCCTGGAGCAATCGGAAGCATACGTCAGTATACTCAAGACTATCCCGTACTTGTTCATCCTCACGCTCGAGCAGCAACTGAAATGGAAGTTTGCTGTCAGCATTCGTATCCGATACCAATGAGAGATGATTACCAAGCAAGTACTTAATAACTTCCAAGTTCCCCCCACGGCATGCATAGTGCAGAATAGAATCTCTGTTCATATCCAAATAACTCATTGGGATACGACTAAGCTCCACCAAATACTTGACAACCTTAATGGAGCTAAACTCACAAGCAATATGCAGAGGAAATGCCATGTTTTTGTCGGCAATCCGTATAGCTGAAGGATTACCCTTTAATAGCAGCTTGATAGACCCGAGTGGAGCTTTATCCTTCAGTGCATGATGAAGAGGTAGCCAGTCTTTCTCATCAAGAGTATGCATAGCTACCACATCTTTTGCTTTATGTGCATAGACAAGTTGTGCTTCCAAGAAGTCTTCAATGGCTGAGCTGTTGCTGAACTCATTCATTCTTACCATATCAATCGGTACACTCCCTCGCCCATTAGGAACCGAAAGAGCTTCTGGAAAGGCATCGTATAGCACTTGTACTACCTCTATTCCTTCACTACAACATGCTAAATGTATCGGTAATTGACGGGCGTTATTAGTTGTCTTCTTTGATGCTCCATCAGGATCATGTTTCAGCAGTGTTTCAATGATATCAGTTCTTCCAAGTTGATAAGCTGCACTATGAATAGGTAGCCAACCATCACTATCCCGGGCATTGATACTTTCTGGATAAAGTTCTAGCATATACTGAATTGTATCAGCATTGGACTGAATTGTATCGACAGTATCCCTTCTCTCTTCATCTTCATGCCCACATGCTTTGTGGATTGGCAAGGCATTATTTGATGTTTGAACTCTAAGAGATTCTGGGTGTACATCGATGAGCACTTTGCAGAATTCAACTGAGTGCCTGCTGACTGCACAATGAATTGGTAGCTCCCCGTCCCAATTTCTCTCTCTCGCAATTGTTTGATCAGTGTCAAGCATGAACCGTAGAATATCAATTGAATCATTATTATCCAACATAGTATTATGACAAAGCTGGTGAATAGGAAGACATTCATCGGATCTAGGCATACGCATAGCCTCTGGCCATGCATTGAATAGAAGCTGAACAATCTCTAGATTCACACTCTTGCTCTGACAAGCCAAATGAAGAGGTGTAGCGTCATCTCCATCCATAAATTCTCTATCCAAAACACGTATAGATGATGGGCTCAAATTGAGTAGACACTCAAGAATATCTTGTAGCTTATCGGCGTCAATATTTTGATTATATAGAATAGCATGGAGGGGTGTGAAACTAATACCGTTAATACTGAGCATAGCTTGGGGATATGCCAAAACTAATTCCTCCGCTAATAGTCTCACAATCTCGATATCAATGTTGGAAGCTCGTGCCAGGTAGTAATGAAGAGGTAAGCCCTTAACACCTCGATCAAGTACCCCATAGTTTACTTTTGATGCTATTCTAATTGGTGATGCATTCTCCTCAAGTAGAAATTCAATAACTGAACCAGGACAGTGCTTATTGTAACATGCACAATGTAACAGATAAGCTCCGAATTCATCATTTGCGTTATTACTTCTCTCATTATCAACGACATGTGAATCCCAGGATATCAAATCCGGAAGCCCACGACCTTTCTCTAGTACATATTTCACCATATCTAATGTTACATTCTTATTCAAACACATCGTATGTAGAAAGGGGTTTTCATCATATGCATCGTATGCATCATCAATATTACCAGTAGTTGGAAGTTGACTAATCTTCTCATGTAGGGCAGTCAATGACAAACTATCTGAACCACATAGATCATTTAATTCTTTTATTATCGTATTCATCATTTCAATAAACCAAGAGGCAAACTTTGTGTCGGTTCTCTGCAATTATACAAAGATATTATAGGTACAATTTCTTATTCTATTTCTCCAGGAGTATATAAACAATATGATGAGGGTGGGTTCAGTCTCAATACTACTAATGAGTCAATATCTGTACGAATATTTGTTTTGTATGAAGCTGTGTATTTGCTTACATGTATCTGCTGAACTTTGATCAAGATGTTGTGCACAAGTTAGTAAAAGCTTTATTGCTCAATGAATATTGATACTACAATCTCCAAACAACAACTAATCGATAGACCGTTAAAAAACCTTGTATATCCCTATACTTTCTATACCAAATGCTATATTGCAATATGTAATCGCTGTTCAAAGTTGTGTCGGCGGCGGAGACAAAATAAAATAAAATAAAGTGAGAGAGATTTAGTTTTGAAATGCTTACAAGTGGAATGTCATTTATCAAAATCAAACCTATGCAACTTTAACTGAGCAGTAGCAGTAGTTGTTCGTAGAAGCCGCCATGTGGTTGTATATTCTGTATGTTATATATATGAGTACTAATTGTGTTGTCTATTAGGGCGTATCTCGGCTCTATAAGAGTAAATGTTTCTGTCATTTTTATTTAGTATGTGTCAATTCTATACCTTATAAAAGCCTCACACGATAAATTTTTTTGCAACTTTAGTAGTTGGTTTGGTATATCGATGTACCCATTGTTCTTCGGGGGTAGGGGTTCTATATTGCAATTTCAATCATATAATGGCAAAAGCTACATCATTATCTTCATGGATTTCCAATCGTAGACGTGAAGAGAGGAGGAGAAAGAGGGCTCCTAAAATTTCATACACATCAGATAATTCACTTGAAAATGTCAAGTGTGCCGTTAGTGATAGTTCAAAACAAATGGTAAAGAAGAAGAAATGCAGATTTGATTGTTCAAGTAGTAGTAGCAGTAGTAGTGATGATGAATCATTTGCAACACGGAAGTTACGTATAGCACAACGAAAGAAGAAGTCAGCTGCAAGAACAGCTAAATCATTAAAATCAAAGATGCATAAGAAGAAGTTCAACAAAAGAACAAAAGCTGTATAGATTTGATGGATTCGGATAATGATGATGGTGGGGCTGATGTAGAGAAGAGAAAGAAGAAATATAAACATAGCAAAATACCATCTTGTATAGAGTTGATTGATTCAGATGATGATGCCGATCGTATAGATGTAAATAAGAAAAAGAAAGGTAAAGGACATAAATCAAGCCCTAAAAGTGGGGATGATTTGGACCGACGGATGACATCTCGAGTTACGGCTGAATCGAGAAATGATAGTAGTACAATAACCCGACATGTGGAATCATCCTCGGATGTTACAAAGAACGAATCAGTTAAACCAACATCAGCAGCTCCTGCACAAGAAGACGAGGCTGCCAAATCTAATAATGCTGGTGAGATTATGGGTGAGTCTTTCTTAGCCCGACATTTACATGCCGCTGCAAGAGCACTTGGTTGGGCATCATCAACAACAAATGGTAGTTCTACTAGACGTGACTCATCATCAATGGAAGATCTACTTCAATCACTTGACAAATGCCAAAGGGATGCATTGGTTACTGTAGAACAGCAGGCTAGACATAGACACGAGGCTGCATATCCTAAAGTTCAACAGCGTATTGTATCACTCGGGTACAAACATCAAGATCTCGATAACTGTTTAGCATACATTCGAAATGAAGCACCAATTATCATCCATTTGAATGAACAATGTCTATCATGTCTGGCAGCAACGGGAGAGACACATTATCGTAACCTATTCGAGGTTAATACAAGTGGTGGTAATAGATCACATGAATTGAGGTATCAGTGGGAACGGAGAATGTTTGGATCTTCGTATGATAAGTTGCATGTGAACGGATTCATACGAGCAACACCATTTCAACGAGTCAAGTATGGCTGTTTAAACTTTACTGGAGATATAGAAGGTGTGGCACCTGCAAGACGGTATGGGCAGTTCTTTATTACATTGAAACAATCTGTGAGGCATAGATGTACCTTCTTCAATATGGATTCAAGTGACTTTGGACGACATGATGGAAGAAGCTATGGAGGAGCTTTTTCGGATACACTTGCCACGGCCACAAACTACTGTCATATTCTAGAGAAGTACTCCGATGCCGAATTACATTCCATCCTTGCACTGAATAAGATTGGAGGCGGGCAATCAAAGTGTATGAACTACAAAGAAGTTCAAATCCACGGCCCAGTTTGTCTTGCCACAGATATAGAGGCACTGTCTATTCCAGGACGGGAGGTTGATGCATCAAGAGATTTGATAAGTATGGTGGAGAGGTTTCAAAAGAAGTCGAATTGTACGATATTATGGCAAGCAGATCTTCTCGGGCATGACTCTTCTCGTCGTCATCGTATGGACGTTGGCATGCATCCACACCCAATGCCTCATGGAACATCAACACCTGCTGCTACATATACTATTGGTACTACTAGCGGTGGTTCCTCTTATGGAGGCTATGCAACAACAACTCCTAGTACATTTGTCGGTGGCGGTGCTTATACTGGTGCTCATCTTGGATATGGAGGATTCAGTGGTCCATCAGCAGCCCCAACTCTCCATCATGGAGGGAGCAGTGGATATGCTTTGGCAACAGGACCATCATCTAGTGTTGGATTTGGTTCTTCTTCGGCGGGATATTATACGATTAGGGGAGTTTATACAACTGCACCAAGTGGGTTTGGTAGTCATCCTACACCATATGGAGCAAGTGCCGCACATGCTTTTGGAAGTACTATGCCCGTTACATATGTCACTCCACCGGTACCAGCCTACGGCCCAGCTTTTGGCAGCACATCATGTGAGCACCATAAATAGACGTTGTCTCGCCAATATAACTTCTTAAGTCCCTCATGAGAAAAGGCGGTAAGGGCGACCACAACTTACTAACAATCCAGATATCAGCGGCACTATTGCAATCAATCCTCCTAGTACTACATCATGGATATCCATGACAATAAGCGTAGATTAGATTCTACTAATGCCGATTATCATAACGATGATGCCAAGCGTGCCAACACAAACCGCAAACTTTTGCCCGTAACTTTATTATCTGGATTCTTGGGGTGAGTTATTGCAATTCTTTCTGATATAAAATTGGTATGGTTTGCAATAGTTGCAATATGTCAACTAACCTATATACCTCTATATACCGTCTGTATTATATCATATATCGTATATTCATACAGGGCCGGTAAAACAACACTACTTAAACGTATACTACAAACAAAATCGCCAAACTTTAAAATTGCAATAATTATTAATGATATGGGTGCATTAAATCTCGATGCTGAAGAGATTAAGAAACATAAATTAATACAAGAGAAGCAGGAGATGGTTGAGGTGAGATTATATGTTTGTATTGTATATGTATGGTGGTTGATGGGGATAGTTGATGTGTCGAATCTCACACTTTTGTGCACATCATATGTTCATACCTATACATCATATACTCTAGATGCACAACGGATGCATATGCTGTACACTACGTGGTGATCTATTAAAAACTGTAAAGCAATTAGCATTAGATGATGCCAATTATGATTATTTAGTTATCGAATCAACGGGTATATCCGAACCGTTACCTGTGGCACAAACATTTGTTTTGGATGCCAATGAAGAAGAGGAAGGAGATGAAGGAGATGAAAGTGGAGAAGATACAAACAGCAATAACGAAGAACAACAATTCGAACCATTATCAAACTATGCAAGAATGGACACGTTAGTAACAGTCATTGATGCATACAACTTTACCTCAATACTCGGAGAAATAGAACAAGAATCAGATCGTACTAAATACTTTGGCAGTGATGATGTAGAAGGCACAGAAGGCGGAGAAGAATCAATAGTACAATTACTCATTGATCAGATTGAATTTTGCAATGTTATATTACTCAATAAGATTGATCTGCTCACTGACAAGTCATGTATTGAACCAATCAAGGCTGTTATACAAAAGTTAAATCCCAAGGCTACAATAATTATACCCGACAAACCATACTTTAATGATTTTAATGTCATGGAAACGATTATTAATACCAATTTGTTCAATATGGAAGAGGCACAAGAAATGGCTGGCTGGATAGCTGAACTTGAGAAGTCACATCATACTCCGGAGACTGAGGAGTATGGGGTAAACTCGTTTGCTTTTCGGAATGATGAAAGGCCATTCCATCCTGAGAGACTAGCAAGCATTATGAAGAACTTTGGTACTTCTCTTGTTAAGAACATTAAGGGAGAAAGTAGTGCAAATGATAATAATCACGAGGATATCTTTTCAAGTGTAATACGCTGCAAAGGCGAGTTATGGTTATCAAATGTCGATGCTTGCCCAATCGATGTTCATAGTGTAGGACGGCAGCTAGTTCTAGAACCTGCAGGACGGCCATGGATGGGAAAGGTAGTTGAGACACATCCTAACGGCGACCCAGAAGGTGCCAATCCTAATCCAGAAGATTGTGAAGTATGGGAGACATTTGAACTTACATCCCAGACGATTGCAGACATGAAACTGGAGAAGAAGTGGAATACACGCTTTGGTGATCGTCGAACCGAGCTAGTCTTTATCGGTATCAAGTTGAATGAGAAGATTATGAGAAAGGAGTTGAACAATGCCCTGTTGACTGATGAAGAGTTGAACGTGTCTGAAACTGAAAAGAAGAAGGTATGGGCTGATAGTTTAGAAGATTCATTCTTTGATGGTATGTCGCTATGGGCTTTGGAAGACATCATGGAAGTTGAAGAAGACGGAGAGGATGAGAATGAATTGTGTAACATCCAAGAGGAGTAATGTAAGAAGTTTGTATGTGTATAGTAGCTCTACTACTAGTTATATTATGCAGCCCAATAATCTAAATCGTAGTCCCCATTCTAAGACATGAGTGCCTCCGGATCAGCAAGTAACATTAACCAGATAGTCTCAATATACAGTGTACGGTCGCTATTCTTTCTACTCTTTCCAGCCTCACACAGCAAGTGAATTGGCAGCTCACCATTGCCATTCTCCTCTACTGACGATACCAATGAGGAATGATTCGTCATCAAGTACTTGATAACCCCCAAGTTTCTCCCACGACATGCATAGTGCAGTATGGAATCTTTATTTGTATCCAGCTGACTCACTGGGATACCATCATGCTCCTCTATCAAGTATCGAACAACTTTAACCGAACTAAACTCACATGCAAGATGCAGTGGGAAAGCCATCCGACTATCAGCTGTTCGTAGAGCTGAAAGATTGCCCTCCACTAATAACTTTATCGACCCGAGAGGAGCGTTATCTCTCAATGCTTTGTGAAGAGGTAACAAGCCATTATTATCCATTTTTGTCATGACTTTCAAATCTTGTGCTTTCCGTGCATAAAGAACTTGTGCTTTTAAGAATATTTTCACAGACCTTTTCTCTACTGCATAATTGGGGGTATCCCCATTATCATCACGAGCATTAAGTGCTTGAGGATATGCATCGTAAAGGACTTTGGTTGCACCTAGATGTCCACAACGGCAAGCGAGATGCAATGGTAACCGTTTCCTTTCATCTTCTGTCTCCTTTGATGCCATGCCAGGATCATGTTTCAGCAATAATTCAATCGTTTTAGGGTTTCCATAGGTAGCTGCAATGTGAATTAGCAATTCCCTGTCGTCATCTCTAATATTGATGCTTTCTGGATAAAGATCCAACAAATACTCAACCGTGTCAACAGCATCCATTCTCCCTCCATACTTGCATGCTTCATGAATTGGCAAATTACCATCATCTGATCTAATCCTAATTGACTCTGGATATGATTTGATAAGTACTTTGCAGAAAGCTGTTGACATTTCATTCGCAGCAAGATGAATGGGAAGATAACCACCTCGTTCGTCCTCACTTTTGGCAAATTTGGATCGACATCAAGCATAAACTGTAGTATATCAAGAGCAGCAGCATCATCGACATTGCCATAATGACAGAGATCATGTATAGGGAGCCAGTCACTGTGATCTATCATTCTAATCGACTCTGGCCATGCGTTAAATAGATGCCCAACTATTGCTAGATTCACTTCCTGGCTCTGGCAAGCCAAATGAAGCGGTGTACTACCAGCTGCATCCAAAACACGTAGAGAAGCAGGGTTGTATTCAAGAAGATATTCAATAATTGTGTGTATATTGTCAGTGTTTTCATTTGAAAGAAGGGCGTGGATAGGGTAGCAAGGCACCTCTTCATTATCTCCTTCTTCACCTGGAATCAATACAGATCTCGGATACGCTTCAACCAATATATTAACTACATCAATATTAACATTCTTATTTTGTGCCAAGTAATAATGAAGAGGTAATCCTGCAACCTCATTGTCATCATATATCCCTTCGTTAATGTTTGATAAATGTTCACATGCCGGTGGATACTGCTCAATTAGCAATCTTATCACATCATTGGGACAGTGTCCATTAGCGCATGCTACATGTAGTGGATACGTCTCTGAAATAGAAGTCTCGTCTCTATGTCTAGTAGCAAATTCAGTGCATAATGTCTGTGCTGCATCAGGGAAACTTCTTATGTTGTTATTTAATAGAAACTGAATTATCTCCAACGTCACATTCTTATTATAGCAGGCATGATGTAAGACGGATAATGTCTTATCTGGATCACGTTTATAATCATATCGTCCGTTATATATAGGGCTTAATCCAGGGCGATTAATAGTTTCTTTCAGTGTGGTTATTGAAAGTTCATCTGATATACACAAATCAAATAATGCTTCGATAATTGTGGATGGTGGTTCTCTTTCGTTGTTGCCGTCACTGGTATCAGTAGATTCACTATCACTCATCTTGCTTGATTAATATTATTATACTAAATATATCTTAAGGTGGCGACAGAGTATAGGCGTAGTATAAGTTCTCTAACACAAGGTGAGTACTAAAATTTTGTTTTTTGTAATTGGTATAGTCTTCTAAGCTCTTTATTGCAATAACTATTGATACCACGATACTTATTGCCACCAGTCAAAAGACCATTAACAACGGATATACTGACTGTACCACGTATAGTGCTGCCCTAAACAATAATTTGATATGCGCCAATAGTAATAGTCACCCCGCAATTCCCCAAGAGTACATATGAGTGATATGTCCCATTAGTTATAAAAGACTCCCAATTATATATAGTGAAAAGTGAAAACTTAGCCTAAAGCTCTTATTATATGGTGCTTCTTATTGTCAATCAATTGATATCGAGTTAGGGCACTTCATATACTGTCGACACAGACAGTACATCAATTTTTAACGCTCTTTCGATTGGTGGCACTTAGATTATCGTACCATCAATAGTTATTAATAAAAAGAGGTTAGAAGACTCTACCACAAAAATACAATTTTTTCTATCCCGAGTATACAATATCCATCACATACATCGAACAACAGCCTCTCATTCCGGTGTAATTTTATTGGTAGTTTATATTAAGTATGAGTGATAGTGGATCTACCAATACCCGTGACGGTGATAGAGAAGGAGAAGTTATACCGTCTATTGCTGAAGCATTATTTGATTTGTGCACATCAGATGAACTTTCAATAACCACATTAAAGGAAACAGTTAACAATCCTGGGCTGAGTACCAACTACAAAAATAGTTTCAATCGTTCATATGGTATGTATAAAGACAAGGCATTGTTCATCGTCCATTATGCCTGCATGAATAAGAATGTAACGTTGGAAATTATCGAATTTCTGTTAAACAATAGTATTAAATGCTTTCCTGATGCAGCGCAAGTATTGAGCACAGAATTTGCTACTAGGCAAGGCGATCGTCATCCTTCTATATCTGAGACGTACCCGCTACATATTGCATGCTCTAATGAACACTGCCCTAATGACGTTATACAATTGCTAATTGAGCTGTATCCACCGGCATGTGAACATTTATCGGATATAAATGGAGGAGTGCATTATGATGCCTATCAGGCTGCTGGATTGCCACTTCACTATTATTTGGCACGAAATAGAAATGTTGATATTAATACGGTTAAGTTGTTGGTTGAGGCATATCCCCAATCTATATTGATTACAGATGAGGAAGATGACGACGAGGAGGAGGCCTATCCGATCCATGCGCTCCTTTCCAATGAAAAGACCAACAATATACATGAGATTCTTACTTATATGCTTGAATTAGAACCTTCGTCTATACAATTGTTGGATGGTCGTGGTAGAACACCGCTTCATTTGGCATGTGGAAACAATAGAGTGAATTTAGACGTTTTCAAGCTGCTATTCAACTCATGGCCAGAAGCAATTCGGATGAGGAATATCAGTGGTCGTCTTCCTATTCATGATCTGTGCCACAATATAGATATCGAAATGACTCAGTTAGGAAAGATTGCATTGTATGAGATATTGCAGTTCCCCTTCATTATGCTGTTATGGCCAAATCAACAACTTTCTGCAAAGTGCTCATAGGAGGGGTGAGGTGCCATGTCCAGAGCATACGTACCTTGGTACACTTTACCCATTTTGAGCTGGCGGACGGACACATACAACCACT
>Ga0075439_16065_pt1 | contig 13819 bp, 12 predicted proteins | sample MintriSingleCell_FD_74264 | JGI IMG/M metagenome (GOLD analysis project Ga0075439, IMG submission 74264) | Marine eukaryotic communities from Monterey Bay, USA to study complex ecological interactions - Minidiscus trioculatus JGI Plate_4_G5... | ecosystem: Environmental > Aquatic > Marine >... | reverse complement strand
CCAGTAAACACCATCATGAAATGGATCTTTGCATGTAAACTTTTCCTTCACTTCTTCATCACTCATATATATCCAACTATCATCATCAGATTCACCTTCTCTAGATTCATCTTTTGTAATAAGTGAAGAAGGATCATAATCAGTCCAACACCAAGAAACCGGCACTCTTACATACTTGATACCCAATTCATTCATGGTTTGTAATTCCTGTTCTATATCATAATAGGAAGATCGAAATGCATGTATCGCCTTAATAGCCTTTCCCCAACCACCCAATGATTGCGTTTTATCATTTGGATATCCACCCAATGTTGATCCACTAATACTATCTTCATCTTCCATCTGTTTGCGATAATGTTCAGCCAATCCTGATAACAAATCAGTTTCGCTATTCCATCTTGGTCCAGAAGATTCGTCTAAATGCAGTGGAGGCAAACATGCAGCGGCAGTAGCATCGTCTGGACTTGCAACCTCCACTGCACCGTTATCGCCTACAAAGAGCCAATCTTCTAATGATAGCCAAGATGCTAGATTTCTAGAAGAAAAGATGTAAATATAAGATAGCAAAAGATACATAAGATATGCACAAAGTTAAAGTATGAGACATCAACAGAACAAAACTTACACTCCTGTTGGTAACGGTGGTAGATGATTACTATCTACTTGTTTGTGAACTCTTGATGTATATGAATCGGTAGTACTTATGCTGCTAATACTACCAATACTGCCTATACCATCATTAGTATGATGGTGCACTAAGAAGTAACAAAGGCCAATCAGTGCTGTTGCAAAACTTATACTGAACAAACGGCGCTGATTCTGCGGACGAATACCTACTCCACTGCCACTATTTATATGACCAGCTTCCTGATCATCACCACGATGGTCTACGCTGATGGATTGATAAGCCATCATGAATCTAAAGGCAATCAGCAGATTGATCTATTGGATGGACAAGGTCATCAGCTTTCATGGAAAGAAGAAAAGAGAAAACTCTGTTTGGGGTAGAAGGAAAAGCGGTTGATTGGGCGGGGGTTTGTTTCAGCTTGGTTAAAGATGGCATAGACTTTGTTCTTATCGATTGGGACAGTATGCAGTTGCAATAGTTATGTCAAGATAAAGCAGATATACGTGTAGATTCTAGTCTTTGAAGGTGACACATGATACTGACTCATATCCTATCTTAATTACACTTCACTTTCCCCGTTTCGCCCTACTTCGTTCTCTCTCAGCCTTCTCTGCTTCAAACCTTCGTTCATCAACTCGATTTAAAAAGTCCTTCTTAACCAAGTATGCATCATTACCAGTAGCCTGACTTTCCAATTGTTCCTTCAATGATGCATCGGCATTCTTTGACTTGAATAAGTCCCAATCAGCACTTGTTTTTGCTACGGTTGATAACTTTTCAGGTTTGGACATTTCATGTAGTAGATTGTCTACTCCCTTTGCCTTTCTTCCTACTCCTGCCGCTGTTGTTGATGCAATTGCAGTGCTACTAGTATTGTTGGTCATATTATTTGATAATGACTGTGATGCAATCTTGTCATCTTCATCACCCAACATGACAGGTACCATTACAACCTTTTCAATCTTAATTTCCTGTCCTGCAAATCGTTTCACTTCAGTAATTGTTCGTTTTTCAAGACGTAACATACCCCCACTGCTTGGTTTTGCTCTTGCCAATGAAGCTATTGACTTTGAATTATTCATAAGTTTATTACATGATCGATTACCAAATATTGATGATAATATCCGTTTTTGTTTGGTCATCGTGTGTTTACTCTTTGTTGGTATTTTATCATTTGACTTTGTATTATTTGCAGTGTAATGATATCCAAATAGATCATAAAAGGCATCATCTACAGCTTTTTGTTTTGTTATTGAAAGTATGATGGGTCCGTCGTCTTCAGTTGCACCACTGCCACCGGCTGCGTCATCATCGTCAGAAGCCGCTTCTTCATTGGGATCAATACCGGGTACGTAATCTTCATCTTCGTCCTCGGAATCGATATGTTCTTTATCTTCATCGGCTGCCATGATATTCCAAAATCTGATTGATAAGTTTAAATAATGTGTTGCAATATAACTCGCGCGGCTCTGGTATCAACACCAACCTACAGACAAATAATAAATATGTACTATAATTTAATATATCCTTTTTTGTTCGGCAACCCTCTATGTCGATTGTCTATCAGTCTTTATGGATTGATCATCATCATATTATTATTTTGCCCATGATCAAAAATTATGAGAGTGTAATTTAGTAATTTTCTTTGTTGTGGCACACCCTATACTACATTACTAGAGATTAGATTATCCTATCCATCTGATATCATGAAGTTAGCCTATATAACTTATCGATTAAAAATATATAGGAATATGCTACCACTGCCGATAAATCTTTTATCTAGATTGGTTGTGGTTCGGTGAGGAAGTAAATCATTGAGAGGTAGGTTGGATTTGATTTTGATTGGTTATTGTTGCTTGTCTCTAGAGCAAGGAAAGATGGTTGACTATTCGAAATGGGATAAGATGGACTTTAGTGACTCTTCTGATAATGAAGAGGAGGATAGTAAAGTGCCTCGGGTAACAGCTTTAGACTCAGAGAGCAGTGTAACATTTGGAGGGGATGGAAATATTGAGATTAGCAAATCTTCCTCGACATCACAACCAAGACAATCACAAAGTAGTACAACTGCATCGGATATACCCGTAGTATCTAGCAGTGTTAGTGGAGATACTATTGATATAAGTACTATGAATGATATCAACAACAATCTTAAGGATGATATGCAACAAGATACCAATAATAAGACGAATAAGATACAGCAATTGCAAACACAACTAACATTAAATGGTGGAGAACATTATTGCATTGTAAATACATCCAAAGAAAAAGAACTCAAGCTTCCAATATATTGGTCACAAGATAGATATACAGTAACAATACGATTAGGTTTTTCACCATTAATATTTCCATCAAAGAGTATCCGAGTTCATGTAAAAGGTGCATTAAAGTATACAGATCGTTTCTCTGCAGTTGGAAGCGGTGGTGGTATTATGAGTGATGATCCGTCATTTGGTTCAATAGAAGTAACATCACTTGATGATAAAGGAGAGGAGACAATACTACTTTACGGCAGCTTACCCCGTCCAATACATTTAAATGAAGGAGAAGATGAGATTGATTTTGAGATTGAAGATAATCATCATCTCAAAGGTGATAATAGTGAATGTACTAAACTTGTATCAATTACATTGCCCAAGGCTGTACCGATGGCAGGGCTGGTATTATGGTGGGATTGTCCATTGATTGGTTTTCCTCAAATAGATGTATCAACTATTCAAGGGAGACAAGGTAGTAAAGGAGATAGTATGCAACAAGATGATAAGAAGGAGGCATGGAAGAACGCTTGGGATGAGGCGCATGTAATGTTTAAGGAAAAGGTGAAGACAAGAGTAAAGCAGGAGATAAATGTGGATGAATAATAGTGGTGACTTGCTCTAATTTACACATAATTGGTCTTCCTTATATATTATATCGGATATCCTTCTCTGAAATCATACACAAGCCTTCTCTTTGGTACACTCTACAACTCCAATAAATCATCCAAATCAGAATCATCTAAACTTGTATTCAACAAATCATCTGAACTCTGTGAGAGTATATCACACATATCAAAATCAAACTTATCCATAGCATCTCCGGACCAATTAGTCTGAGATGTTGAGCCATATGTACTATTCATAGTGTCATCTTCATATTCCAAACCTCCATAATATGAATTGAGACCACTATTATCATAAAGAAACTTTTGATCATCAAGACTTCCAGACTTGTGATGATAGAATCCTTCCCCAGTGTATGGTTGAGACGATGAGAAGTGTCTCTTTCTAACCTTTTTGATAAAACGCTGTGCATGAAATACTATAAACATTCCAAACCAAGCCCATCGTGGAAAGAGTGGAGCTTTCTTCTTTTGATCTTTATTTGATGAAGATGAACTGATATTAGAGTTGTTGTCATTAGATACCGTACTACTAGATGATTGATTTGTTGCTCCGAAGGAAGCCTGTTGTGTTGCTTGATTTGATGATACCTGATGATTAGCTGATGATAAATTCCTTGAAGAAGAAGACGCTTGACTTCCACTATATTTGTTCACGTCACTAGTTAACTGATTATTAGAATTGTCAACTGATAGTCGATTGGAATTATTAGATCGTACCCTTACAACTGATCGTCCACGATCGTCGGGTATCATTATTGCGATTGTCCAGAGAAGAGAAAATGCTAATACTACACCAATACAGGCCTGGAGGCCTCGATCCGTCTGCATCTTTATATCAACTTCTTCTGGTACTATATATTGTGGTTGCCTTTGTTATAACTATTAGTATTCTGATTTTTGTCTCAATCTTGGGGGTTCCCGATTCATTAATTTTTCAGTCTTGTGGTGATTCGCACTACTTGCTTTGCAATGAAAACTGCTTCTGCTTCTGTCGTCTCTGTCTCTGATCTCTTTGGTCATCGATCTATACTTCTGGCGTTTAAGCTATTAAAGATGTCTGACACCGGTATATCTAGAGTAGACCGGTTAATTTTAAAGCTCACTAAATTTTGCTCACATCTTTTTGCTCACATCTTATGTTTATTTAACACCGGTGCAAATGGAAATATCCCTTAGCAAGTGGGCGGCTTATTTGTCATCTGTGAGCCCTTCTATACCTTGATCAATGTCTCTCCAACTCGTTGGGAATTCGCGACAATATATTGGTTTGCGAACGGGTATATACTCTCTCATCTGATTGACTCTATCCTTTGGTACGAAATACCAAGATTGCATCGTACCGTCACGCCAACCTTCTTCTTTGTGTTTGGTAATATAGTATCCTCTCATCCGATTGACATAGCCCGATAATGTTGACCACCACGTACCATAAAACTTTCTTGATTTGTAGGCAACTAACTGATCAATCATACCATAGTAGTTTGTGTTCAATTCGGGTATTGCCTCCTGAATGAAGTCATCTAGGAATACCAAATCATAATGCTGTTTGAATGGCTCAAAGAAATCTTTGTTTCTTTCATCTGTAGCGACATATAGTGTAGCACCTTCGATTAATTCTTTCTCGCTTAAATCATAGAGCTCATTAGCTGGTAATTGAGTTGGTGCATACTGGAAATCTCCACGTCGTACATGTAAGGCATCATATATACCCTCATCACTACTTGGCTTGTGATGTTTGTTCTTTCGTGCATGCTTTCGAACAGCCTCTACAACCCTTGCTGCTGCACACATGATTTCATCAACATATCGTAGATGATCTCGTACAAATCGCTTACTCCACAGATCTTGTTTCCAATCGGCAAAGAAGAGGAAGGCGTAAAAGTGTGTAAGAAGTCTTGCTCCCTTCTCTACCTTTAAATGAATGAGTTTTGCTTCTTGCAATGGTTTGTCGTATATACACAAATCATTCCTATCGGCAAGCATTTCTCTCATTCGTTCTGCCATGCTTGCATTAACTGGTACTGGGTTACCGTTGAACTCTTCTAGCTTAGGCTTTGGCTTGCCGTATGATCCATCCATTATTGATTTCAATGTTGTATTTAACTCGTCAATCGCTTCTGGTTCTGTTGATGAAGGAAATGCTAATGCACAGTCCCAAGGCTCCCATACAGGAGTATTTGCAACACTTCGTAGATACTTCTTAAGATCATGATCACCTCTGCGGTTTCTTCCACCAGCATCAAAGTTCGTCTCATTATTCGGAGGATACATAACTTTATTACTATTCTTATCTCGTAACTCTCCTTTCATAGCCACTCTAACTAAGAACTCCTCCATTGTAATCACTTTAAACCCTCTATGTTCAATCGATATCGCATCCAAATGGAAAAAATCTTGAAAACTAAATGTACTGCGCTGTTTCTGATCAGACTTTTGCAATAGATAAAAACCTTGTTCAGGCGGTAATACTAAAGTTCTTCCCATTGCATGTGACATTACAAGAGCTGTTTCCATTGCCATTCTTATATTGTTCCATCCGCCATGGTCTCTTTATAATGTGCGTGTAATGAGTATATTATGATGTGAGCATAAGATGTGCACAACATTAAACAGTATATACAGTATACAAACATGTGATAAGGCAGTATACACTTACGGTTCAAACGTCAAAAACCTTTCAGTATCATCTGGAGTGTGTGGATCATTCAGTGGATGCATTGGACTGAGGTATGATGAATCACTCGGTAGATCAGACCAGAACACCATTTCGTCAATGATTTTCTGGTTGTTTGGTCCACCATGGTCTGCACAGTTAAGATGAGCCACTGGATGTGGTACATCCTCATTAATATTTTGATGCACATGTGATGTATCTTTTACATTCTGTTTTGGCTGCACCTTATTGGCAACTGGATGTGGTACATCCTTGATATTATTATGAGACTGTACATTATCTTTATTGATATTTTGCTTTGGCTGCACATCATTACCGTGCTTTACAGCAGATTGCAAATTACCATTGTCTGGTTTTGTATTATTAATACCCAAGTGTTGTAACTGCGCTCTATCTTTTCTTACTATATGATCTTTTACCTCACCCGATTTAGAAACACTCACTCTTGGTTTCTTAAGTTGTGGATGTGAATGTGAATGATGATATGGTAGTTTATCTGTATGCCATATTATATGAAATATAGATAAACAAACTATTGCAATTCCTATAATGAAGAGAGCTAGATCACTACGCCGTTGTTGTCTGCATTTCAATGCTATTTGTTGCAATGGGGCTGAACCATCTTGTAATTTTAATTGTGTTGGTGCACCTTTACTTTTGATATTACTACCGTCATCATGGCGCTGCCGGCCGCCATTTGTATCCACACTCATAATCTGAAGAGTCTTATGCTTCTTTAACTAATAGTATATCTGCTACACAATATCCACAAGCATCAAAGCAGCATTAGCCAACAAACACCAAATCAAACTCAAAACAACTAACAACAAAAACTAAGGTAAAAGGGCCAATACCAAGGGATTTCCAAGCTGCCGAGTACAAAACTAAATTGTCTATGGTATATAACAATTAACAAACACTTGGTGATTGAGATGAGATAGATGCTATTTCAGTAGTTATATCTCCCCTTGGCTTTGTACATATCTACTGCTGCTGATTCAAAGGATTCTCTGGACTCTTCTTCCACAATGAGAATATCTTATCGAGGTACTGCTGGCGTTTCAATCCAGGATATTGTTGTTTCATTTCAGGCATAATCTTTTCCTCATATGCTTTATAAGCTGCCTTTACTCTCTTTTCTGGATGACGATCATCTCCTCCACCACCAATAGACAATGCCGATATTGCCGAATCTACGCCAGATGCTTGTACCTCTGTCATACTAGCAACATTTGCAGCTCGGCCTACAGCTCCTCCAATATAATTATCGTCTTCATCGAAATCACCAATCATTGAATCTGTATTTGCAAGTAGTGGATCTTTGGTCTTTTGTTCAACGCTTGCTTTCCTTTCACGCTCGGCTTTGGCGGCAGCTTCTCTTTCTCGTTTTATTCTTTCCATCTTCTTCTTCTCTTTACTCTTCTTCTCTGCATCGCCAATCAACGCATCTTCTAGCAGTGACAAGTCATTCTTTTTCTTGCCACCACTCTTCTTTTTGTTGGTATTGCTAATCTTTGATTTGACTGCCTTTCCACTACCCATTTCAGCTTCCTCTGCTGCTAGTCTTTATATTGTAATTGAATGTGTATTAAAAATGGGTGAGTGGAAAAAAGGTAAACGATCAGTACACAACATATATAGCAATTTGGATACCAAAATGCACAACATATACACAATAAGATATGCACAAAAACACAGACAACTTACAATGCTTCCTTCTCTCGACGTTTACGAGCTTGTTCATCGGCTTTTGATGCAGCAGCTTCCTTCCGTGCTGCACCTCGTTGATTACTACCTTTAGCCCATTCAGCTGCAGTGGCAGCCTCATCTTGACGGGCCTTTTCTGCATCTTTTATAGATTGTGCCGCGGCCTTCTTTTCCTTTGCAGCTGCTACTTTCTGATTAACTCCGCCTTTCTTTGGACCCATTATTAGATAGTAGTACAGTAATATAATGATATGTTATAATAAACTCTGATATACAATATGTACTCCACGGTTTACTCGATGTGTTGCAATTGCAATTGTGGGTAATTGTATGTGTTCACAATTTTTGAGATAAGTTACACCAACTCTTAATGAGTAGACACAAAGGGTATATGCATATGTATAAATACTACTAATCTATAGCTCCTGATGATATATTAAAGAAGTGGCGACGGCGTCTACTCTACTATTATAGTTCACACTCAAACAATCACCAATCGCCACCAGTGTATTACATAGTATTGTAAGCTTGTACGGTGTGGAGTGGAATATTATTCATTGCAAGTACGAAATCTCGGCCTCACATCTTTCTCTAATCATCTATGGCTGAATAGTTTGCAATCAATATACGTAACTACTCTAATGACGGTGCTTTATATGCTCACTATATGTCTTGTTTTAGTCGATATATCATTTGCTAGGCATAAATCATCATGGAGTGTAGTATCACCATTTCTCAACCATCATGCATCAACATCTTCGAGATTGTTGCAAAGTAATGATGAAAACATTAGTGTGGTATATAACCAGGTGTCTGGAAGTATAGTATCTCATTCAAAAGAAAGATATATTAATGAAGCGTTATATAAAGTTGCAACTACATATTATCATGGTAGTTTAGATAGTAGTATCTCAGATGACACACACATCACTTCTTCACCATCATTATCAACAAACTTGGAATCTCTATTATCAATAAGAGGTGGGGCATCTTCTTCATCCAACAATAATAATGCAATACAAAGTATCATCAAGTCTATATTAGACTTTCCATCACTGCCATCTCCGATTAAACAGATTATTGAAATGATATGTCAATTCATTGAAAGTATATCTGGGCTCAAGGTATTGCCATTTGTTGAAAAGAAAAAGAAGACAAAGTCCAAAGCAAAGAAAAGTAGTAGTAGTAGTAGTAGTAGTAGTAGGTCTAGAGAGAAGAAGGAGGAGGAGGAAGTACGTGTGGAAGAAGCTAGTGTGAGTACAAAGAAGAGAAAGAAGAAACGCAGTTCTTCTAATCAAAAGAGTAAAGAGGTAGAAGTAGTAGAGGAAGCTTCTGAAACAACATCAGATGATGATGAACCACAAGAACCAATCGAAGAAGAAGAAGCACCCGTGAAGAAGAAGGCATCAACAAAACCAAAACGACCAGATGTTGCCTCACAAAAGTTCTTATCCAACAATCTAAAGTCATCCAATCCCAACTATAGGATACAGCGTGAACTAAAAGAATTCATCAAGTCACCACCACCAGGATTATCCGTCAAAATATCTGGTAAGAATGTACGCCTATGGATAATCACACTAACAATGCCCGAGAATACAGTCTACGCTAATGAAGTGTACAAGTTGCGTGTGCAGTTTCCAAATGATTATCCAACAAGTCCACCGTCAGTTTACTTTCTATCACCCACGCCTCGTCATGAACATGTCTATACCAATGGTGATATATGTCTATCATTACTTGGGAAGGATTGGCGTCCTATCATGACTGCTAGTTCAATTGCTGGAAGTATTATGAGTATACTTTGTGGTGCACAACGGAAGAGTTTACCTATGGATAATGCACGACATGCGGGGAATAAACCTGGATTGAAACAAGATGATTGGGTATATCACGATGATAATTGTTAAGCTTTGATATATATCCAAGGACTTGGTATGTGGCGGATATACCTTAGAATGCTCCCCATATATAACATAAAGAAAGAAGATAAGAGCTATCTGTGTGGGTGGTATCATTCATTTAAATCCTATTTAGATGCAATACTCCTAAGTATGTCCACAAACGTTTGTCTTCTATTGGTGGGTTATATATAAACCCCCTCTCCCTAGCTTTCTATCTACACATATACATCTATCTTCATACTATGTTCATTTCCTATTCACCCTTCATATTAATCTAGAGGGTCTTCTGGTTCATGGTTCCCATGTATTTCTCTAACCCCGAGGTTACGGATGTTAAAGTTCCTCGTCTTGAAGAAAGGAATCCAGTTACGATGGAAGAAGAGCGTCCAGGAGAGTTATCCCGTGGTGGTGGCTGGACAATTTGAATCTCTTGGGGAGGGGTGTTTGGAGGTGTAACCATCTTCTTTGCAGCTTCTTCGTTCTCCTTCTTCAATTGCTCCTTGGTCATTTCTAATATCTTTTGTTGTTGTGGACTAAATACTTCCTTCTTCATTCGAACCATGTATTCTCTTGATTCTTGTGTCTGTCTCATGGACGCTGCCAACTTGGTAAGGGCCTCAGTATACTGAGACTTGGATAGATCATCTGAGGATGAGAATCCTGCCCTTGCCGCGGCATGGGATAAATCACCATGACTTGCCTGTCGACGACATGGCGGATCGAAGTTAATACCATTGAATCGACGATCTTGAGGGCTTGCGGATTGTTCTCTCTTTGTACGACGATGACGATTGCGACGACGAGGGCTACTGCTATTCATGGGTGTACCGTCAAGGTGCTCATTGAAAGAATCAAAGTGCATATCATTGCTGCCGCTGTAATGCATATTCTCCTCCATCATCATGTCGGAGGAGCCGGATATAAAGAGACGATCATCCTGTACATCACCTAGAGCAAAGTCAAAGCCGTCGAGGTCCTCTTCACTATTATTACCAGAGAGGTGTAGGGGCATTGTATCGAGGTCCATAGTTGTGTTATTGTGTGCTGTAGATATATATTATGTATATATTGCAAGTATATCGATCGTGTCTTTGCCTTTGCAATGATCAGGATTGCAATGGATAGGATTGCAATGGATATACCAGGATTGCAATTTCGACAATGGGGTTGTGGTAATTTAGAGGCAACTAAGGCTTACTCTTATTCATGAACGTGGTAATAGTGAATGAAAGCACTAGAAGTTATTATTGAGAGGCCATTAGTATGCATGTGCATCATAATTTTTGAGATTTTCTGTGTGGAATGTAGTGACAGAGGTACCATTACCCGTTGAGTCGCTAAATACCTTGCATGATCGAATACAATTCTTATCTTCATCTAATTAATTAGTAGAAAATCAAACATTATTTAGAGTATGAAAGGTACTATCACCACGGGAGAAATTTTGTCGGACATGTGACATCATTTAGCGATTGATTCGTATAACCTTTAGCATGAGAGTTTTAAGTTTTAATATGAGAACACCACTATATTTAGCCTGTGATGATGTTAAACAGATGTTTGTGATGTGAAAGATATATTTGTTGTCAACCTGCTAGCACTACTTCAACAAAATTAGTAAGATCTTTGTGATGATACCAAACGTCCTTCATTATTTCAGTATCATTCTACTAATACTTCTTCATCCATCACCCATATCCTGCTTCAATACTAAACCATCAAGAATAAAGCCACCTCCAATAATCATATGCAAATCAAATGCAGAAGTACGTCGAGCAATTGATATATACATTAATTCTAACGACCGGATATTAGAGCTAGGATCTCAACTATCGGATACATCTACATACTTATGTCAAGCCATCACCACTAATGGTACTGCCAAACATTTGCAAATCGTATCGAATATCATGAACTGGAACTGTTTGAACAATGGAAAGAATTGATAAAACAACAACAATTTGATGCTTTGATATTAGATGTTGGATCGACAATAGGAAATGACTTACATCTATCATCAGTCGTTATTTGCAATGAATTCATTTCATATCAACAACCGAGAGTTGTAATTGTAAAGTCAAAGGTATTATCGAGTCTGGCAAAGCGGATTATCCATTCACAACGACTATTAGATGGAACAACTATGTTGCCGACAAAGCAAACACGATCAACAAATCCAATTTTAATTCCATCGGTCGGCGTCGCTGATTACAGACAGACTATACCCATGGTTGTACGGAAGGGAGATAGTGTATTGGAAGTTGGATGCCATTATGGAACTACCACAGAACTGTTACATGATGCAGCTGTGACAAATGACAAAGGATTCTGTTGTGGGGTAGACATTGGCGAAAAGATTACACAGAACGCCAAACGAAGATACCCTGACATTACATTTGAGGTTGTAAATGCTTGGAATACGCTTGATTTACTCAAACTCAAGATGAATAATTGTGCTACCGACTCGTCTCTAGGATATGATGTTGTCTATGCAGATATTGGTGGTTTGAGTGGAAGCAATGGATTGCTAGAGAGCTTGGCACTTCTTGATTCGCTTGGTAATGCTCTTCAACCAAGAGTTATTGTTATCAAATCTTTGTGTATGAAAAGGTTGGCCTCCCAATTGATACCTATATCAAGAGTTAAGGTGAAAGAGCAGTCATGAAGTAGCACGACATACATAGCCATACTATGACTTGCAATTAAGCTTAGACACTCTAAAACACATATCTCCAAACAATCAAATACATACTTCAACCGCAACCGACACCTCCCCAGCTTTATTCTTCCATCTCAGAGTACTCGGAATAGATCTCATCTTCCATTTGGGAGACTTCCTCTTGAAAACTACCCTCCACATATTGAGCATTCTCTTCATCATACTCCTCATCATCATACTCCTGGTCGTCGTATACCTCATCGTAATCTTCCTCACCGTACTCTTCTTCGATAAACTCCTCCTCATCCATGAATTCCTGATCATCAACCTTCTTCTCCTTCTGTAATGTTATAAAGTGTGAAGTAAAAGATACTCAGGGTTAGCATATGCACAGCCAAATATCAAACACCACAATTGAAAATACTAACCTTCTTATCCTTCTTCTTTTTCTTCTTCTTACTCTTCTTGCTCTTCTTTTTCTTCTTCTTGGCTCCAAGCTCATCTTCCTCATCAGTATAATCACCATCAGTTCCAGTGCCATCGGTACCATACTCATCCTCTCCTTGCATCATACCTCTAACATCTCCACCGCCACCTGGACCTCCTCCCATGCCTCTGGATTGTTCTTCTGTAAATCTTGATCGTTTATCTTCTGTATATCGAGATCGTTCGTCGGTATATCGAGACCTGTCTTCAGTATAACGCGATCTATCCTCGGTATAACGACTAACATCGCCTTGTTCTGTCATCATATCATCATCATGATACATGCCTCCGCCACGACTTCGTCCACCGCCTCGGCTACCCATACGTCCACCACCACGGCTACTATACCGTCCACCTCTTGAATAGTACGATCGTGAATTGTAACTAACTTCCGTAGCCACATCAGCAAAGGTACTCGCTTCACCACTTCGCATTGACCGTCCCGATCTTGACCTTCCACCACCATATCCTCTACTGTCCCTACCATACCCACCCCTACTATTCTTTCCATACTTATCAACATTCATATCCTTCATCTCCACAATCTCCTCAGGACCAGCATTCATCCGTTGTCGTTTATCATTCTCCATTCTCATTAATTCCATACGTTCAATTTGCATCAAGTCTAATTCACGTTGATCTATACCCTCATTGATAATTGCAAATATATTCGAGGAAGTCTTCTTCTTGAAACATGGTAATGTTATAGATGGACAGCAGGGTATCAACTTGCATCGCTTCGATGGACGGTGATTCATATTTAATAATTGTCCTACATTCTTTAATGATGTTTCAATTGTTTTATCGATTGATGGTGTGAGGATTGGCCATAGTATATAATTGGATATTTCATTATATATCTCATTGGATGCTAATC
>Ga0075439_12248_pt1 | contig 13831 bp, 12 predicted proteins | sample MintriSingleCell_FD_74264 | JGI IMG/M metagenome (GOLD analysis project Ga0075439, IMG submission 74264) | Marine eukaryotic communities from Monterey Bay, USA to study complex ecological interactions - Minidiscus trioculatus JGI Plate_4_G5... | ecosystem: Environmental > Aquatic > Marine >... | reverse complement strand
GTACTACTTATTGAGCACAAACATTCACATGATAAAATAGTATAGCTACGCGGACTTTCCTGGTACACGAAAGAGGTAACCTATATTATTGTTGTGTTATTATATGTGCGGAGAGGCGAAGGTACATGAGATGTGTTCAGTATTTTACATATAAACATAAAAATAAATACATTCAAACACCAAATCATTATAAATAAATCAACATATGGCAACAATATAAACACAAGCACAAATACCACTAACCTTTTTCAAGACTTCCAGAGTCAGTGTCGGAGGTAATAAGATGTATATCAACAAATGATGTAGGTTTGGCGGCATTTACTGATAACACAGCTAAAAAAAGAGCTGATATTGACAGTAGGACGGCCTTCATTGTGTTGTTAGTTGATCAGGGCCAGTATGTATGAGAGAGGCAAGTTGAGTGTTGAGAGATTTGGCGTAGTCTGTCATTGGCATTGGCGTGCAGCGCACTCGGCCGAGCAAGAGTGAGTTCAAAAAGGATACCACTTGCAATAGATACGGTATCTTTACTTTATGAGAGTTTAAACTAAAGACAACCCCCCCCCCCCTCTAGAGAGTAATTAGTAAAACCTTTTTGCCATCAACTATTCAGTGGATTGCAGCGGCGGTAGACGCAATGGTCTATGGCAGAATATACAGTAGACTTGCTCACTCGTCCGAAAGAATAAACAGAGGAGCAGCTCATTCTTTTGGAGAATATAATAAATACAGTCAAAAATTACTATGACAACCAAATCTCTACGAATTGCTTCTCTCCTACCTTCCACAACTGACATATGCATATCCCTGGGCTTGGAAAGCTGTATTGTTGGTATCACTCACGAATGCGACTTCCCTAAATCATCTCATCCGTTATATAAATCTTCAGCTCCGTTAGTAGTTGTTGATGGAAGTGATAAAAACAACAATTCCAATACATCATCACCACCACTTACTTTAACAGTTAGTCAAATTGATCCACACATACAATCACAAGCAGCAATTGATGCAGCGGTCAAATCGTCAGTTCACAATGGTATATCATTATACAATCTCAACGACACAGCTCTCACAGATTGTAACCCTACCATCATTCTAACACAGAGCTTATGTGATGTATGTGCAGGAAAGTATGATTTCGTGTGTTCAATATTATGAAGTTGCGCCTTTACAAACCATACACACTAACAGAAATTACTATCTTCTCTTCATCTTCATAAACTATGAAACGTTCATCTTCCAGTGGCTAAAGATGCAGTTGATAGTGAAGTAGCATGCAATTTACCAAAATGTAGAGTATTGTCACTTGAACCCGAAACATTAGATGAAGTTGTGGATACGTTCATAGCAATAGCAGATGCATGTGGTGTAAAAGAGAGAGGAATAGAATTAAGTAAACAATTTTGGCATGATACAAATCAGATACTACAAGCAACATCATTATCAAAGAAGGACAAGAAACCTAAAGTGTTATTCATGGAGTGGCTTAATCCTCCATTTGATGCAGGACATTGGATCACTGATATGTTGGAATCTGCTGGTTGCTCCTCTGCGTTACCCTTACCTTCAGAAGGTAAGGGTACAAGAAAGAGCATACAATTAGATTGGCAGCAGATTTATGATAGTGATCCAGATGTTGTGATAATTGGTTGCTGTGGATTTGATATGATACGAAATGAAGATGACGCAAGAGCTGCTATGAAACAACTTGAGCCGTTACGAGCTTTTCAAACAAATAATATATATGCATCTGATGGCAACCTATACTTTGCTAGACCAGGTCCAGGTCTCAGAGAAGGTGTAGCCATTCTTGCTAGATGTGCTTATGATGGAGAAGCTGAGGTAGTTGATGCTCTTGAACAGCTGCCATTTATGCCAGGGGAAAACAAAGGTTGGTCAAAGATTGATTTTACAAAAAAGACTGAGACGTTTGTACCCGATATTGAGGACGTGACTTGTAGTTACTCGAAGTTACATGAAGAAGCATGCTTGGCAAAGACAGATTTCTACACTGATCCATCAACTGGATATAGTGTGTACACAGAGTATGCCATTAAGAAGCGTGGAAAGTGTTGTGGAAGTGGGTGTAGGCATTGCCCGTACAACCATGAGAATGTGAAAGATAAAGCCAAACATATACAACAACCAGCATTCCTCTTTGAAGGCGATGAAGATGATACCTTGTTTGCTTCACTATATTCAATACCTCCCAATTCACAAGTCAAAATCTTATTCTGGAGCGGAGGTAAGGACTCTTACTTGACTCTTCGTCATCTAGTAAGGGAAAGGAAGAATTCATCATCTCCATTCAATCTCATATTACTGACAACATTTGACGCCGAGAGTCGTATTATTGCTCATCAAGAGGTACCGATAGCGGATGTGGTTCGTCAAGCAAAACATCTTGGTGTTCCATTACTTGGCGTGCCATTACGACGAGGTAGTGGAGAGTCTTACATAAGTCGCATTGAAAAAGGGATCGCTGCCATTCACAAACAAGTACAAGATTGTGATATCACTCTTGTCTTTGGTGATTTGCACTTGGATCACATTAGACAGTGGAGAGACGAGGAACTTAAACAGTACAAATTACAATATCCTCTGTGGAAAGTACCATATGATGACCTCATTGACGATCTTGAGAAGTCCGGGGTAGATGTAACGTTGTCTGCAGTAACAGTTGACAGTGGTGGAGTACTGAGAGAAGGAATGAAGTTCAATAGAAGTATGATGACAGATATAAAGGAACTTGGAATGGATGAATTCGGTGAGCAAGGCGAATTCCACTCGTTAGCACAAGTTTGGATTGTCTCTCGAGAACGAGCACTCTCAATACCGTAGTAATGTTCTATCGAGACCACAAAGATACATTACTTTATGCATTCCTAGACTTCATAGCACCTACTCCGAGAGTCGAGTTTGTAAGCGTATGACTACAAGACATGAATGGAAATGAATCTGCATGTACACCGCGATAAGCGCACTCTAATGGAAGACTGATATTTCCGCCCACTAATGATGTCACATTGACAAGCAATTGTGGATGAACAGGAGTGAGCACAAAGAATAGTTTTCTGCTGTGATCAACACTCCGAACAATTCCAAGACCGATACAATTGAGTGTTGGGACACCCGATCCAGCGTTGCAGTTGAAAGGTGCATCAAATGTATCTTGTTTAGTGCATAAACCAACAATGGAGCCATTTAAACACTCAATCACATCGTTACTCGCCAAGTCACCTCGCATTCCTGCCAGAGGTCGAATCTCTGATATATTATCCAATAAACCTGACGGAGGGTATAAGTTGATAGAATGAAATGGTACTGCATAGGGTCTCATGGATGCCAGTGTCAAGCCGATGATATTGCTAGGATCACAGAGTCCTTTTTCTTTATGGAAAGAAACCATCTCGTGTTCATTTACAGGGATACGAGAGCGTAGATTTATCATCTTATCATGACCTCCTAAAAAGTAAGAACACAGTCTATGTATGCGATGATCTGATGATGAAACTAATAGTGGGCCAGTAGATGAATTACGACTGTCCGTCGAGCGACATGATCTATTATCATCATCAAGAGCTGGAAGTGAACTCTCATCAAACGACTGAATAACATGAATAAGACTACCACTGTTTGATGGTGACATGTCGAAAGTCTTTGCTTTTGTATTGCCATTGATCTGAATGATATGACCAGGATTTACAACTCCAATTATGGCAGATAATATCTCATACCCTAAACCTTTTACCCAGCCATCGGTATTGACTAATAATGGAATATTGGCATCACTTCCATGTTTTTGTTTCACATGCGCTTGAAGTTGATTGTATCTCCGCATGAGCTGAGATGCCATTTGAATATAAGTATCAGGATCTGCCTTGGAAGTGATATCACCAAAAAAATAGGCTGCTTCATGTTTTATACAATCTTCATCTGCATTATTACTTTGACTTCCATAATGATCACAGCTACCACCACATACCATGTGCACAGGTGGGTCAGATAGAAGTGGTTTTGATATGATAGTCAATGTAAGCATCCCAGGAGGGCTCAATTCAGCTTGACCACAGTCAAGATCCAATATAGCCACAGGTTGTTGCAATGATAAGATTCTATTTGTAGCATATCGAAGAAGAGTTGATTTACCAACCCCCTTTGCCCCACATATTAGTATTTTATTGGTTCTGTTTGGCTTGTTATTCATAATACTATCTGTTATTTCAGCTGTAATATTATCAAGAGTGCCTTTCCATGGTTCTAATATAGTACAAACTCCACTTCCAGCGGCAAGATAATTCCCAGGATAGAGTGAGTTTGGTGGTAATACATTGAGTTGATATGTTTCTTCGGGGTATGCACTGTAATAGCTACTACTCTCATTATTATTAGTTGTACTCTCAATATCATTATTCTTATCTTCATCATCTTCTATAGATTGTATTCGTATCCGTAAAATGATGGGATCAGTTGTTTGATGGTTACTTTTTTTAGAATGCTGACAAATGACTGATATTGGAAGCGAGTTCATCCATTCATCTGGTCGATTTATAATGATTGAGTTATTATTGTCGATACTTTGTGATATTCTATAACCAAAAATATCCACTGATATAGTCTCTGACATCTCTCTAGTTTCAACACTTTTATCACTATCTTCAGGCAATAGCTCGATTATTGCTTTACCAGATATGGTACCCACAACTGTAGATGTATAATCTTTCATTGGTATTCTAGAATAATCAGAAGAGGCCGACATTCCCCCGTGATATGTTATTGTAAGAATCTGACTTCTTTTCACAGAATCAGAATCACTGTTAATGTTTATTGATTGCTTTTCGTAATCCAGAGTTACTGATAAATGTAGTGATTTATTCTCAGTGGTTGATGTAAATGTATCATTTTCATCAACTCCGTCTTTCATTGCTTCTTGAGTTTCTTCATCTGATGTTTGCTGTGTAGATGCAGCTCGAGGTCTTTTTCTAGACGAAGATACAGTATCAATACCATCGACTTCTTTCTGTTCATTTGTTGTTTGTACTACTATATCTTCTGCTTTCAAACTACTATTAGGAAAGGAGGATACATCACTTATCTCCTCTTTAGAAGTTAGATTGTTGTTGACATTGGTATCCTCGCCATTAAATGAAGTAGTTGCAACTTGACCATCACCCCAACCAAGAGATTGAGCATTTGGACATTGTAATAATCCTAGCCGACGTTGGGGAAATGACGCTGATGTAGATGTAGCAGTAGTTGCAATTTCTTCCATTTATTGATTTCTCTCTCAATGATTAATGGCAGAGTATAAAAAAAGATACTGATACCTCACTCAAGATCGCCCTCTAGGACAACGTTAGCAATGATGACGGGACTACACCTTATTGCCAATATTATATTGCAGGTATATGGTATATATTGCCTCCCCCCCACAACTTCAGCCAAAACTATATCTAACTCTTCTGCCTCTCAACTCTCAACTCTCATCTCTCTCACTTAAAGAAGGTAGGTTCTTACTATCTTCAATACGCTAAGAACGCCTCATATGGTATTTCAAAGATCACCACCAATTGAAATCTCATCAATAAAAGGAGATATCGTATGAAGTGACTATATTATCAATAGAAAGATGTATAATACCTACTATCTCCTCCATGCCTTCTTCTTGTTGATTAGACGCCAGCAGTACGCCGCCTTAAACATTTATTTTTGTGAGTGTTGTATCGTACTTGTGCGCGCGGCAAATCTACTCACATAGTGGCTGGCGCTTGATATAGCTACCTACGAGTAATTATTAGCTGATATATTAGCAGAAGTAGTAGTAGAAGAAGGCCCTAGATAGCAGAAGAATTGCAATTATCATTATATCTACCTATAATATATATACATTTTGACAAGACAATGGCAAAGGACGAAAGTAACAAAGAAGATCATGATTCCAAAAGGCAGAGAGTGGGAGATCCATCTGCTGCACAGAGACAGGCATTTAATGAGGATATGGAGCTTATTCGTTCTGCTATGAATGGTGTTAGTGGTACTACTGATATTAATGTACATACTACTAACGCAGAGGGTGAATCGACAACAACACAACAACAAATTACTCAGCAGTCAAATGAATCAGCTTCACAGCATGCAGCACATCAGGGAGGTGATATACACCAGAGATCAACGGAAAATGATAATTCAATGGACAGTGATGATGAGGAAGGGAAATGGATGCAGAATTATACACCACATCATACGAGAGTAGGAGCAGATTATCAAGTTGCGGAGTTGCCCGCTCCTCCTCCTAATAATGTCGCCTCTGCCGCCACAATTAGCGGTAGAGTTAGCCCTACTAGTGGTGGTAGCAGAGATAGTATCGAGAGATAGATTTTGATGGCAAAGTATCAACTAGTATAGTATTGCAAAAAAGGTCAACAATTAATGACAGTTAGAAGGGGATAAAGATAATAATTTAGTTAAGTGCTTATCTATCAGTATGTCACAATACCCAATCCTTTGAATCTCCAACAAACTCTTGAAATACTTTATCCAATACACCAGACTCTAAGATCTTCTTATCATCCAATGAACAAAACTTCTTCTTTACAGCGGCTTCAAAACTTGCTCGTAATGCTTCCTCACCACCTTGAGTTTGAAACCATGCGGGGAAGTATTTCGTCTCTTGTTCAACCTCTGTCTGTAATATCCGATCTAATAATTCCTTTGGTGGACAAATTCTTGGAAGTGTTCCATCAGCATTGATTCTGTCCACCTTCTTCTTGAGACCTGTCGTTGCTCTTGCTAATAATATAGGTCTGTCTAGCACAGTATCTATCTTCTTGGCTAGGGATGCTTTAATTGCAAGTCGTTCATAATCATGATCAGAACCAATATTTGATTTGGAGGGTTTAGCACCGTCATGTATTGCCTTACATGTCGAGTTTGCCTTTAATTCACTGCAGAAAAAGTATTCAATCAAATTACTCGTACTAGCCACTTCATGCATATTGATAATGTCCACTTCTGTTACATAATGTTGGCTTCTATACCGATCTGCAACTGCAATAGCATGTGCATCTAAAAACTCATCATAATGTTCAATAAGCCAATCGACAAAGCTCGGATAATCCTCTATTGCTCTGGCGTATATCAAGTTGTAATGCTGTACGATTTGATTATAAAAGGATGGTAACCAATCATGGAGCCTTCTATAATGAACTATAACCTTCACCTTCTTATATGGAATCAAGTAGAATCTTAGTCTGTCGTTGTTGATTGCTATTCTGTCAAAGTCTTCAGCCACAAACAACACATCTTCTGACTTATTATAGGCTTCATGCATAAATTGAGGAAATCTATATCTCATTCGATCACACATTCCTGCATTCATTTGTCCACCACTATTCTTATACTTCTCTAAACTACAATGAGGTAGGTTTAACATTACACCCTCTTTGGCAAACACTCCAGGAAGCTCATCATATTGTGCTATTCGTAGGTTATCGTTGCTGAAAATTGTTGAATTTCTATAATGTAAATCATATATAAAGGCCTGTAAGGCAGTAGTACCCGTCTTGTGTGGCCCTGGAAGATGCGCGTTATCACGATTTACAAAGACGGAAAGAGCAAATTGTAACATATGTTAGTACTTGTGCTAAGTTCAGATGAATCGGCCAAATCACCGAGACATCATATTGAACACACTGGATTCACATGATGAAACAATACTAACGCGGACTTTCCAGCATGTATAATAACGGTTGGTTCATCCTCTTCTGTATATACATTTGTTTCATCATAGAAATAAGGTGCGTTGCAGAAGGCAGATATATATTGATCTTGCCTAGCCTCTTCTTCAGTAATTTTATACTTTCCCTTCATATAATTAACACGATCTATGCACAATTGCCCACTCTCGAATGGTTTTGCATATGGACAATACTTGCAGTATTCACCGCCGATTACTTTATCATACTGATGAACTGTTGTATTGTTTTTTAGGAGTAAACGTTCACTTAGACTTCTACGACTTTGTGTTATTGTATCTTCATGAAATGAGTAGATGATAAAGTCTTGATTGTTAAACCGATGAAGAGCACGAAACACTATAAATAGTGATACAGAGTATTGCAGTCTTCGACCCATCTACCTCTAACCAGCCAATGTCTATGATATCAAAACCTACAGCGATATGATTTGATAATAATTGACGTTTGTCAGTATTGTACGTATACCGAATAACTGTATCAATACCAATTGATATCCCTCGTTGGCAAACTAATAGCACCCACTACTTAACACTGCACTCACATCACTATATGTAAGGTCGGTTCAGATAAGGATGCGGGCAAATTTCCATAACTAACCTTAGTTGTGAAGTTGCTAAATGCTACCACCACAAACAAAGCGGCTCTCTCTCTCTCTAGAGAGGCTTAGGAGATCAATACACTAAGCTGAGATAAGTTCATAATATAAGAAGAGAAATTTGTGGTTTATTTGTACGATATTAGATATAACAAGTTCATGCACCACATAATACATTGAATCAGCCCTTAACAACAAGTAATACCACATCACATACCTACACAAACATGAGGAAGATAGGTTCATTATCTCAAGCCAATACTAAAAAGAAAAATGGTGGAGTGTTTTATGCATTTGTACTGACTCTGATAAGCCTCATCATCATACTAGCTTGTTTAGCAGTACATCTTTCAAAGCAAGTCATATTGAAAACATCTTCTTCATCACATCATCAGCCTCTTAAATCAATTGCAACTATAGGTCATGATGAACCCGAACAACATATAAATATAGATGAGGTTCATGATGTAGTTCTACCAAATAACAATAATAACAATGAATCACAAGATCGAGTTTATTGTATGGTTCCCTTCATCTGGAACGAGGAAATATATAAAGTAATAATGGATACATGGGGTAAACGATGTAATACAATACACTTCATTACAGACTCGGAGGTAGCCGTCGAAGGTAAATGGGATCGAGATAATGTTATACAGAACAATGACAAGGGATATATGCATCATTATGAATTCCCAGCGGGAACCTTTCCAGACGACAATGTAAAGTTCATCAACATGACACGTCCATGGACGGGATGTATTGATAAAAAGAGCGGAAAGGATAGAATCTGTCGACACATTTGGGAGAAGATGTGGCAATCATGGATATATGTTGCAGATCATCACTTGAATGAAGCTGAGTGGTTCTGTAAAGGTAAGGATATGTTTGGTTAGTTGTAGAATGAATCTTTCAAGTTCCGTCAACATTTTGCTCACATGATATGCACTCTTTTTTGTTCGATGATATCTTCTCCTCTAGTTGACTATGATACATTCTTCTTTCCCGAGAACCTACAATACTATGTTCGTGATCAAATGGGTTGGGATGCTTATAAAGAGCATCATTACTTTGGACTTCTTTTGAGTCATAGACTGAATCGTCCAGAAATGATAGCTGGCGCGGCGGCCTGTTGGAGTCACAAAACATTGGAAGCTATAGCAGAGGTATATCGCAATATGCCCAAGGGATATCAAGGCAAAGATAGAGGAAGATGTGAAGATAGACCAGATGCCAGTGAAGAGATCTCAACGTCAACTTGTCTCCAGCAAAAGCTAAACATATCTGCCGAGGCAGCACTAGATCCTCAAATGAGACAGTATGTCATGGTTGATCCATATCATAATATGATCACCTGGAATAGGACGGAGCAAGGAGAGTGGTGGTATTGGAAGGGTAAACCAAACAATGTAGGCCAAATGGAGGAGTGCTGCTCGCATAGACCAATTGGTGTGCACAAATACAAGCAAAAGTTTCAAATAGAGAATCTTGATCTTCAGTTTTATGGTCCAGCCGAAACCAGTACACAGTTCCACAGAACTATACAAGGGAAGAAAGAGATTACAGCAAGATATGTTAAAAAAGTTCGAAAAACAATGAACTCTTAATCTATGTGGAATGAAGAGAATAGATAGACTGATCTATATAGATATTTTAAAGCACAATCAGGCTAGACATGTGACATGCGAATACCACTTTCGATCAATGAAAAAACGCAATGTTCCCCACACATAAAATTAATAGAGGCCTATTTTGATGTCCTCGCCTTGTTATGGAGGAACAATTCATATTGATGTAGAGTTGGATAGGCTAGATCTGCTCGTTTTATATTGGACGGTGGTGCGGTGATTGTATTTCCTAACAAAAGTATCACTATTTGCACAAACACAACAAATCAATAACTCATCCCCATCACACAAAAATTGAAGACATATCATGTCATCATCTTTCATAGACGATATTCGAGGCAGTGGTGACAGTGTTATTAATAACAATAACAATCCTGTTGTAGAATTTCCATCTTTATCGTCTCAATCATCTCATCTACCTACGGCTACCGATGAGGAAACGATATCGACTAAGACATCAACTAATAATGATTGTGATCATCAAGTATCATCCTCATCCTCATGTGATGGGTCGAGTTGTTCTAAACCATCTGCTCATAGAGAAAATGATAATACCACTCCTATAGTGGAAAAATCCAGTCCAGCTGAAAACACATTAGATGAAGATGAAATGGATATGGAGATTGACTTCGATAATAATTGCAATCCAGCGGATCAAATTATTAAGGAGGCCTTAGAAAAGTTGGTTATAGCAGCGAAGAACAAGAAAAACAAACCGGCAATAGAGTCGGGGAAGCAGTCAATCCTCACCAACACTAAAGCTGGAGGCGGTAAAACATTAGAAGGAGCAACAGCAAAACCATCCCCAAAGCAGCAGCAGCAGCAGAAGAAGAAGCCTGTTCAAGTTATCATAAACTGGATGGATTCCAATCAAGATGATGAACAGATTCAGCTACTCTGTCTTCAAGCACTTCCTACTATACTAGAGGACCCTGTCAGCCGTCTGCTGGCACAAACTGACGGGCTTACATCCATAGTTTTCTTCGACATGAGTGCCTTCCCAGAAAATCCTATTTTACAACTACACGCATTCCACACACTGGTAGTACTTCTCCGTCCAGCTGCCGCATATGAAGGCAAGACTGCATCTGTGAAAAGACGTCACAACAATCATAATGCCTCTTCTATTATTCAACATGGTAAAGTACTAGGCGCAAAAAGAAAGGCAACCCTTCCTGACTTTGAAGATAATGGCGTTAGAGTGATGCTAGCGAGTCTCCGCCGATATTCCAACGACATGTACATTCAAGCTATAGGATGTTGGGCTCTTGTCAACGCTGCGCTGTATCCTTCACTCAAGACAAGTTTATCGCGGCTAGGAGCTGTGTATACAGTCACTAATGCCATGATGTTGCATCCAAATGTAGAAGCTGTTCAATACCGAGGGCTATTTGCATTGATAAACTTGGTTATTCCTGATGACAAAAAAAGAGATGGAGATGGATCGTCTATTAGCTCCCATATCTATCAGATTGCACGGTTAACAATTGTTGCAATGAAGACATTTCATTCCAACAAAAGCATACTAAATCGAGGCTGTTGTGTATTGAGGAATCTAAGCCTCACACCAGCCTTCGTCAAGATCTTAGCCAAGACACCGGGATCTGTAGATATATTGCTACACTGTCGACAAGTCTGTCCGAAAGATGCCCTTGTACAGAGGAGTGCACGGACAATCATGGTTCTAATGCAGAGGGTCAATGAGAGGCAGAAGGATGGCAACACTGATTTTGAGTCTAGTTTTCAGCTTACTCAACCACATGCCGCCCCCTCGACTCAAGTAGCTAGCTCTTCATCTACTGCCATTGGTGATACTAGTAATCAGGGAGAATAGAGTCAGTCACCGTTTTGATATATATTTTGGTGGATATTGTGGTATTCTTAAACCACACTTCCACTAGAACATTTGTTGAAGTCCTTGATATTAGGCACCACACTGTAACACACACACAAGCTAAGAATAGTAACGCTAATAAGCAAACCAATTACATCTAGAGATAAGATGATATATACAACCTAGGATAAAATATGTATGAAGGACTAGAGATTACAAATGAGATTCCTCGAAGTCTATGATGGATTTGAGTTGTACTTGAGGTCGATACGTAGTAGCCTGAATAAAACTAAGGACATACCCCACCCAAAAACTTTTGTTGTTGTGTACAGATAAGGGTGGATGACAAATCATACTTAGCAGAATTCGAATCAAAGTTCGGCTTGAGTTGATACTTTGGCGTTGACACGTCGGCATTAGCTCATAAACAATAGCATACTACAATCGACTAAAAGAGGCAAATATTAGACGATAAGGAAGTAAGGAGACCGAAGGACAACAGAGTTATTACCGTCGACGATAATAAATATCAAATCCAAGAAAAATATATAATATGAGTAGTCAACCGAGTACCAAGAAGCAAAGGGTTTCCAAAGATTCTGATGATGACATTCCAATTCCTGAAATCACTGCACTTGATTATGTGAATCTTACCAGTCATACGGATGCATTCGATGTTGACCGTGAGTAATATATGTTTGTACCTTTTTGTGGTTTACGATTGCAATGCACCTCTTTCAATTTGCAATGATATCGTATTACACTATATTTGTAACATAGTCGTATTCACTCTTCCTTGCAATACGATATACCTCAATTCATTTCAGCAATTCCAATCTCATGGGGCCATCCAGATCCAATGATCCGCGGACCTGTTATATGTACTGTTCGACATTCCTCACAACGGAATGCCATCGGCGCTCACTCAGGTAGTTATTGTATCTATACTGGACTTGCAGTAGCGACAGGAAAGCTAAATCCAGACTACGTTCCTAATTTGAAGTTGACTAGTCCAGTCTTTACTGTAGGTCCTCATCCTAGTTGGTCTGATCCAAAGAAACTTGCCAGTATAGATCCTTTTGGACATGTAAGTTATATTATGCATGTACCATATCATTTTGATTAACTGCTATATTATGTTGTATGCATCTCACATATCATTCATATATCCCCATTCTCATTATCATATCAAATATCTCGACTAAACATAGCTAACTACTGAAGTTTACGGAGCTTATCTAGACAAGGGATGGGATATTCGGCCAACGATTGCAGTGACACAAGCACATATTGATTTACCAGAGACTCGTGAAGCTGTGCAATCTGGACGCCTTGTACCTGATGGAAAAATATTATTGGAAGGGGGTCAATCTATTGTTAGTAAGGCTGCGTGTGAGCCCGTTTGGTACCTACCTGAGATTGCTCGCAGGTTTGGCTGTACTGAAACTGTGTTGAGACAGAGTATCTTTCGAATGACCAACGGCATGTACCCAGAGCTAATCACCCGTCCAGATATTAAGATTTTCTTGCCTCCTATTGGAGGTCTCACAATCTACATTTGGGGTGATCCCGATACTATACCGGATGAAGATATCGTAAGTCAGGATGCTATGTGACATACGTGTTCAAAGATGTCATCTCATAATACCCTTCTTTCTTTCGTAGGAGCTGACTTGTCGTGTTCATGATGAATGTAATGGAAGTGATGTATTTGGGTCAGATATCTGTACATGCCGTCCATATTTGACACACGCAATCGAGGAGTGTATCAAGACTGCTCGTAAGTACTCGAATGATATGTGAATCGTAAGATATACGCTTCGATATATACCGTACTCAACCTTTGATTCTCTTTGACTTACACAGAAAGGGGAGGTTGTGGAGTAGTGATCTACTTCCGTAAAGAAGGAAGAAGTCTTGGTGAAGTGACAAAGTACTTAGTATACAACACTCGTAAACGCCAGGAGGGTGGAGATTCGGCTGAGAACTACTTCAATTGTACCGAGCAAGTAGCTGG
>Ga0075439_13352_pt1 | contig 13857 bp, 11 predicted proteins | sample MintriSingleCell_FD_74264 | JGI IMG/M metagenome (GOLD analysis project Ga0075439, IMG submission 74264) | Marine eukaryotic communities from Monterey Bay, USA to study complex ecological interactions - Minidiscus trioculatus JGI Plate_4_G5... | ecosystem: Environmental > Aquatic > Marine >... | reverse complement strand
CTGAGAATATTGGTAAAATGGGTATCAGTGCGGCAATGGCAATGGGAAATATTGTTAAAACAAAGATTGAGGAGGAGATTCACAAACACCAGAATCCCGAGGAAGGAGGAGAAGGAGATGATGTTGATGAGAGGGGTGCATCGGGAACTAGCTCTGATGGAGCAGATGCAGTTGGTGGGGAAGATATCAAAGAGGAAGATGATGAGAATGAAGGAGAAGGAACTGCAGATGTGTCGAAGAATGGGGATAGTGTCTTAATCTCCAAGGTAAGTAATTCGTAAGTGCGGTGCATTTTTGTGTACCCCTGGCATCTCACACATTCCCATACTTACTACTTGTCGCTAGACGGCCATGCAAGTTTAGGATACGAGGGTCGGTATAAGACGGAAAAGAGAAGTAGAAGAGCAGTCCAAGTATAGTTATACAGCCCGGTTGTAAGCTTAAACAACCATTTATGGCTATGTCTATAGAATTGGACTGTCTCTGTGTTAGGTTAGAAGAGTATTTGGTATGTGGCAATGTGTTTTGTACTTGTTTGCAAAGTGATATAAGGAAAGGACGAAGCTAGAGGAAGACACCTACTAATAGTATAAACAATAGTTGTGTAGATATAAACATGATGTACAAGTTGAGTATACCTTTAGGTAGTTTTAGATCTCCTCTTACTTGTCTCGTTTCTCTAACAAACATATACACACACAACCCTGACTATTACCCTCAATATATACTGGGCATGTTATACTCATAATCGACCCCAGCACCAATCTCAAAGGCACCACCATCATCAGCCAATAATAACCACAATATACGCAACACTACAATCATTACCCAAAAAGTAAATATTGTACTACCAATACGGAATGGTATTTTAATAACAAAAGTTACTAGTGATAAGAATAATGTAAATAATGACATTATCATGTAGGGTAATGCACTATCTGCTGATTCATATTCTTCCTCGGGTTGTAGTTTCTTCTTGGGTGAGGTAGGTGCAGTCTGATCTTGTTGTTTGGACTTGACTTGTTGAGGAGGATCAGAAGAGGGTGGTTGCTTCTCACTCATTGGTGGTTGTTGAGCTGCCATTGGCGGCTGACCAGCAACATTGCCTCCTTCATTCATAAGCGGCGGAGCATCTTGCTGATTAGACAATGGTGGCATATCACTTGCAGGAGGTTGAGCATATCTCGGCTGTTGTTGCATTGATTGATACATTGGCTGCTGTTGAGGAGGAGCGGCCTGCATCATCATTTGAGGCGGCTGATCATACTGCTGCTGCTGACGAGCGGCTGAGGCAGGAGGGTGCATCATCGGCTGCTGTTGATATTCTTGGTGAACGGGAATATTATGCTGAGACGTGACGAGATCTTTTTGTTGTCCTCCAGTCACTTCCTTTAAGGCAAATGCTGCCGAAATCATAGACATACAATATGATTCTCTTGTTGTTAATGCCTCTTCGTATATCGAGTCTATACAGGGCAAATGGGTATAGGAGGTTTGAGAGAGGAAGATGTGAAAGGTGAGTGGATTCATCTTACGGCAATTCTAACACACTAAACACACACCAAATAACGACGTACCTAACCAATAATCACATTCATTACCATCAACATCAATATATGTCACTTTACCCAATGCTACATCATTTTCTTCCACATTATCAAATGTTGTCCAATCATTATCATTGTTATTATAACCATGACATACATTCGAAACACCACTCAATGTTAATATACTATTATCAGCCTCAATATATGCTATTACCTCTAATGTATTTGGATTCAATACTGTAGCTTGTGATGAATAAGTTGATTTGCTTGATAATTGGTTATATTGTAAGAATTCTTCTTCTTCAATGTTGTTGTTGTTGTTGTTGTTGGAGGAGGAGGATGTGTTGGTGGTGGTGGAGGAGGAAGAAGAGATGTAAGGACGACGGACTATGTATGATGCCAACATTGTACCATATTCATTGGGGATACATTTGGATGCCTTTGTTAGATATTCTTGTTCAATCCCTGGACTGTTATTGTTATCATCACTTTGTTGGTGTTGGTGTTGATGTGATGTGATATCTCCACTATTGTTAGTAACCATACCATCTAAACTATCATTTGATGCCTTTAACTTCTTTGGCAATGGAGTAGTTATACGTTTACCTCGTGCACTTGATGCACCAACTCGTTCGGGACTTGCAGCTCGACTACCCGGACGTGAGCGGGGTGTTAATGGTGGTATAATATTCGATGATAACGGCAATTCAGAACCTGTATAGTTTAGACTGGCACCTCGTGTACTGAGGGGTGGACGACGTGATGGTGTTTCGGGTGTAGAGGTTCGTAACAACCCTCCTGAAGTAGTAGTTGAACTACTACCATTGGGGGTATTATTCTCCAACTGTTTCGACATCCAATCAACAGCGGCACTGGCACCTTGTCTTGTTACCATTTCACGAAATTGATTTAACAATTCTGAGCTGCTACTTGACGATGTACTTGGCAGCATTGTTGTAGTGCCGCTTGACATGGTATTTGCTGCCATGGATATAGGCTCTTGTCCATTGGTAGTGTGATTAGTAGCCAATAATAAACGTAACTTATTAACCTGTTCTAATGCCTCGGCCTTTTCACGTTCAGTACGTTGCAAATCGGACATTAATCTTGACATATTATTGTTGGTGTTGTTTGAGGTAGTTGAGGAGGCAGCGGCGGCGACAGTAGTTAGAGTGCTCGAGGTAGGATTATCAATATCAGCCTCATCAAAGCTATTTGACATTATAGGTGTTGACGATCCACTATCCACCTCACCAACTAACCTATCGCCCAACTTTAATGCCACACTTGATCCACTTGCAGTGGGTGAAATCTTCTTCCTAGGTGGCATGATGTTATTCTGTAGTAAATCCTCGCCCTCTTCTACGACCTCATTCTCGTTATCTACGCCTATACCATCATCATCATTAGTAGTATTAAAAACGGGAGGTTGAAAGGGCGGCACACCCAACATTGGATTATCACCCTGCTTTACTGATAATATCGTACGTGCTTGGCCAAATGGTGATTTTGGTGCTGCTGTTTGCTGTTGCTGAGTATTACTAGCGTTATTACTAATGCTGGCCTCAGTTGGTAATCCACTCATCATTGCTGAGCTATTCTCCCTAATACCACTAAGCTGCTGAGTAGCAGTGCTAACTTGTTGATGTATTTTCTTACCAGCTGTAAATATTTCTGAATTACGTTTTTGATTACCTGGCCTATTACTACTGCTGCCCATGCTGCTAGACCTACGCTGTTCTTGATAGCTTTCACTTCTCACTGGCGGTATGTTATCATTAAGAGAGTTGTTGGCTAAGTTGCTGTTGTTATTATTGTTGGGATTAATTTGATCTGGGAATTGGCATTGTGGTGGAGCTCTATGCTGTTCAACGCCATAGGAATTATCTAATCTACGTGCCACGGGTGGTGTTGGCATTTGCATTTGCATTGTACTTGTTTGATGATTATTATTATTATTATTAGTTTGAGGCTGTGGTGGTGGAAGTGGCATACTGAGATTTGAGGCTGGTTTATTAGTAGTAATAGTTTGTGTGGGTGGCGGAAGCTTGTTGTTATTCGTAGGTGGTGGCTGCTGTTGCAATCTACTATTAACACCTTGCTGCTGCGTTATATTACTATTACCAACACCATAACTATTATTAACATTACCTCCTTGCGATAACTTGTTCCTAGCAACATTTGTTAATGTACCATTATCACGCTGTCGTTGTTGTAGGTGTCGCAACTCGGCTCGACGTTTGGCTATTGCGTCATTCACATTGAGTGATTCATAGCCTGATAATGAAGGATTATACATTGTTGATGGCAATTTAGTAGTATTGTTAGTTGGTGGCGGAGGAGCCATATTATATTGAGGTGGTGGACCAACTGTTGCTGTTGTTTGAGTATTGTTGCTTACCTTGGATGATCGAGTTCGTCGTGCGATAGGAGTTTTGCCGGTTGAAACATTGTTTGTAGTAGGCGGAGGGGGTGCAGCACCCTGATATTGTTGTTGTGGCGGCGGTGGCTGATTGTAATTCATAGTAGGAGGTATCATATTATGGTTGCTGCTTTTATTTATCTGTTTTTTGAGTTTATTTTATGAGTTGCAAAAAGTACCGAAAGGATACCTCTTCCTTTATTACATGTGTAATAATTGTGATGGTGGTGTTCCGATGATCTGCCAATTTTCGCGGAGTAATGAGAGTTGAATGATGACTCATTATTGATTGTTGTTTGTTGTTGTTAGTACTTAGTTGCTCTCATATCTTTGCAAATACAATCATGATGATATCTATAAGATCTTCTTCTCTACGTCAACGTCGTTGTTTATACGGCAGTCTAACTACTTTATTGGCAGCATCATCATTACAAAGAACAGTAGCACTTTCAACAATCACATCGTCACCATCAATTTGCAATGCACGTAATCTTGGTAGTTCAGATTTAGTAGTATCCGAAGCATGTCTTGGAAGTATGACATGGGGTGTACAGAATACAAAAGAGGAAGCATTTCAACAATTAGATTATGCCATAGATCAGGGATGTAATTTCATAGATACTGCCGAGTGAGCACACATCTGTTATGATGTATTTTCGATATTGTGTGTGTTTCCACTAACTATTCATATCTCTTTACTCTACTTTACATATAGACTATATCCTGTACCTCTATTCATTCCTGAATACCGGGCTGGTGCAACCGAGGAGATATTGGGTCAGTATATTAGCAAGATCGGAAAAGCTAAACGCGATGAATTGGTTATTGCAACAAAAGTGGCAGGTTACTTTCCAAACTCACCGGTAGCTGCCGCACGGAGCTACCCCGATAAACCAATTATTAATGACGATGGAACAATGCCAGATTGTCGATTAGACGCCACATCAGTTAAGGAGGCGGTACATGCATCATTACGACGATTAAATACAGATCATATTGATTTATTACAATTACACTGGCCGGATCGATATGTTCCGGCCTTCGGACTCATGAATTTTAAGCATGATCAGAAGAGAGATGACGATGTATTTATTATGGAGACGGCAACAGCTCTAAAGGAGCTGATTGATGAGGGAAAGATTAGATACATTGGATTGAGCAACGAATCAACTTTTGGTGTATGTGAATGGGTCAAAGCATGTGAACAGTTTGGTATTAGTGATAAGCTCGCCACAATCCAAAACTCTTATTCTTTATTGGATAGGAGGTTTGATTCCGAATTGGCCGAAGCTTGTGATGCATACAACATAGGGCTATTACCATGGAGTGTGCTTGCTGGGGGGTTGTTATCTGGAAAGTACAACAAGCGTACTACTGCTAAAAATGTCATTCAATCAACATCCAACAGTCGATATGAACGTTTTCCTGATTACATGGCTAGATGGCATCCAAGTAGTGCATCCAAGGCTACACTTGACGCTACCGAAGAGTATACAAAGATTGCAAATGAGGCAGGGCTTACTCCGTCGGAACTAGCTATTGCATTTGTCCGTAGCAGAAAGTTCGTTGAGAACGGTTCTATTATAGTAGGTGCTACTACCATGGATCAACTGAAAGAGAATCTTTCACCGTTCGTGGATGGAAAGAAGGTTGAGCTAGATAAAGAAGTTTTAATGAAGATCGACGCTGTTCATATGGCATGTAGAGACCCCTGTTGTTCTCTCTAGACGAAGGAAGTAGTAGACTAATTATTAGATCCTAACCGATTAACTTGATACATGTCTCATCAAAATGCTAACTATGTCATGACAAGTCAAACTTTATACCGGACATCTCCTCAGTCAATTCCCACAATCTCTTCGTAGTCTCTTCGTTGCTTGCATAGGACATTGATTTGCTTTCTATATTCATCATAATGCCGCCCTTTGTGAATTTTATCCCCGCTAGCAGCAAGATAAGCCAGCCATACTTGTACATTGGCACCTCTTTCCACTTGTGTACCATATCGATAAAAGATGTTTGATAATATCCGTTCCTTTAAACTAAGCTTCTTTGGTTGTTCTAGTATTTCACCATTATCATGTCGTTTTTCAAGAACTTGTGGATCGAAGCCAAATGAACTATGCCTCCATATATCGCTTGCAACACCGCCGGGCTCTAGACTAACCGCCGTTAACCAATTTTGTTGATTTATATCCGCTCGTTTTTGTAACTCTCTTGTGAATAGTATATTAGCCAACTTCCCTTGTGCATATATCTTAAAGTCATCTATGTATATGTATTAGATGTGATTCTTTAAAAGAGATATATCATATGCACAAACGATATAATAGACACGTACCTGCATACATTTTGTCACAGTTGACATTCTCAAAATCGAATCCATATTCAATATCAGCATAACCCGCCTCTTGTTCTTCTCTGAAATTTGCAATGGCACATCTATGTGTACAAGACGAGACGTTTATGACCGTACATCCGTTGCTTCCATTTGACATATCTTTGTTAAGTAGACCTTCTTCGTATAGTTTAGATGTTAAAACAAAGGGTCCAAGGTGGTTAGACTGAAATGTCTTCTCAAACCCATCCACTGTTAATACTTTAGAAGGATAGCCTCCTCCGCCAGCATTAAGCATTAACACATCAATCTTTCGTATAGAATTGTCATCTTTTTGTAAATCTGTATACCGTTTTGGAAATGATCTAACCGATGATAATCATCTAAATCTAATGTAATTCCCCTAACCTTTGGATTGTTATTAATATAAGCACCACTTACGTGCTTTCCAGTTTTACCATACACCGATTCAATACCATTGCAATAATCTTACACAGCCTTTATGGTTTGTACAACCTTAACATCTGTACGGGCAGAGATAAGAATCGACGCCCCTGCCAATGCTAATCGCTTGGCACTTTCTAAGCCCAATCCCGATGATGCACCTGTAATTAAGACAATCTTGTTGTTCATGCTTTGTGGCGGTGGTTGATACACACCATTTTTATCTTCGTCCTTTTGTCGACCGATTCCAAATAGATTGAATTTCAATCCATCATAGAACTTTTGTGGCATTACCTCATCGGGAGAACTACCGTATACAACCGTAGTATCATCTACTATATTATTATTATTATATGTTGCATATATCGATGAAGGATATCTTCTTTGATATACAATCGTAGTATCATCTATATCATAATTTGTTGCATAGCGTGTTTTGGTTTGTGTTGAAGTTGGTATCGATGTGAATGCTTCCACCGTTGACAATGATATAACTAATAATACGAATACTTGCAGCAACAACATCGCGGATAATATCGATAATTGTGTCGGTAATAGCATTGTGATCTCTTTCCTCTTTGCCGCCGGCTAAAGTGTATTACATGTTGTTCGTTAGTACTGTGGCGGTTTAGGCTCTAAGCAAGAGTAAATCTCCCTCCTCTTCTCTTCTTTGCAATGGTTATTAGATATTAAAGGCTGGAGGTATATGATATAATTAGTGGTTAGGGAATAGCATGAAATCATACTCAGTATACTCGGTGATAGCGTTGTTGTCGTTAGTTCTTAGTTTCCCATACACAATTGCACAAAATCATACCCAGTATGTCGACAATCGAGATTGCATTGGTAATAGCTTGTCGCCATCATCATCGATATATACACAACTACCACACGGTCAAACGACATATGATTTAGGTAATTAGTCTTTTAGTGGTATATGTTGTATGTTTTGTGCATATGATATGGCTAAATCTTATATCTCCTTCTACCAAGACGATGGAGGATGCTATTTCTGCTCAAAGTTTGAAGGTTCTACATTTCCCTTATCAGATTATGACATATTATCGGATAATTGCCAACAAATGTGCAATTCCGATCCTCTTTGTACAGCTTATACAATTGGGAGGCCGGCTATACTACATGCACATGAATACTAGAGAGTTATTGTTCAGTAATATGTGCATAAGAAGTTACATATTATTGTTATTCACTTGCATCATCATATCATCATCTTCTTCTGAACGTTAGTTGGGGTCATTCTGCAAATTGCTGTTTAGAAAGAGGTAAATACCCTGCAGATACATTTGTACATCCACCACAAACAAATGAAGAATATGATACACCGACAAATTGTCAATTAGATACATTATGTTGGACAAGATTTGAGAATAAATGTTCTACCAATAACAATAATGAAGAAGAGGGAGAAGTCCAACCATCACGAACTTTTAAACAAACAATAAGAGTACCTCCACCCCGTCCGTCTAATCTATGTAAAAAGGTATGGAAGTCACGCAAGTACACTCCGGAAAAGATATCCCAACAAATCGAGTTCATAGCCGGGGGATGTCAACATAATGATACGACATATTTATCAATGTTGAAAGAAGCATATGCAGGAAAGTACGCGTTTGTGTTCTTTATGTGTTTAGTATGAAGGTTGGTGCTTTGGATAAATCATTTGATCTTGGTTTGCCTCATTTGATTACTGTTACAACCTCATGTACTAATACAAGTTTCTATCGACTCTCTTTCTTCTCATAAACTATGAAACGCGCATCTCCCAGAATGTAAAGCGGAAATACTAAATCCCGAATCTTCATTAAATCAATCGTCTAGCCATAGACACATTTGGGTTGCTCATGGTTTGATTGGTTTCCTCACATTTGGCGTATTGATTCCTCTATCTGTGTTCTCGTCATACTTTAAGGACGTGTTAGTTCCACATCACTGGATGTATCTGCAAGGTTATATCAACCTGTTAGTTATAATTACAGTTTCAATTGCCATTGGTACGATGCATAGTATGGGATCGGCGGGAGAGGCCCATTCAAAAGAGAGGCATCATATAGTCGGGTTACTCTTATTATTATTGGTTAGTTTACAAACAGCTGTGAATGCGTTCCTCCGTCGGCCTAGAAGAGTGGTAGATACCATGGCTGATAATGAAGAGGGTGAGGGTGAGGTACTTTTCGTTAAGACCTCCGGGACATATTTGAAATATATGAACGTTTTATTCGGTATTTTAATCTTTGGCTTAGGTGCCTCACAAATACATGCCGGTATGCAACTCTTTGCGATTAGATATGGTACCGCCAGCTGGGTCAAGTATATCTATAATGTTTGGTTCGTATTGTTAATCATATGTGCGTGGGTGAGGATAAGAGGTCGTATCGTTAAGTACGCCGGGAGTAGTGAGAGTACGGCATCTACCGAGGTGCAACTGCCTCCATATGACCCAGTCGACCAACAAGAGGAGAGATCGTCGAGTAGTAGTAATAACGGACACATATGGACAAATGTTACGTGAATATAGAATGAGAGACTAGTCTAAGTTTAAAGACATATAAAGAATCGTCTATAGTTGGAAAGAGTATAGAAGATAGTTCTTATCTGCTTGGTATGTGATGGTTTAGTTTATAGCTAGCTTATAGAAACAAGGGAGATATAATCTAAATATCAGAACGAGATGGTCTGAGGGACTTCTTCCCTTTCAATCGAGACCATGAACGTGATACCGCTTTGATCAACTTACGACGAGGACTTTGTGCCTTTTCTCCTCCCTTCAAAAGAGCATTCATCCTCTCTTGTTGTAATGTTTGTACTTGCCTCTCTCGTTCTAATTGCTCTAGTACATTGTTATATTCTTCTTGTTTCACTTCCAATTCTTTGCTTTGCTGCTCGGTAAGCCCGTGGGGTTCGTTAGAATCGTAGTCTTCTTTCACCTTATCCAAACGATCCTTTGCAATTGATAATTCCTCTTCTAATTGCTCAACGGAAGATCTGATTGATCCTTTGGTTGATAGTTCCATACCCGATTCATCATCATTATACCTACTACTATCCCTCTTTTTATTTGTAATACAGTATGATATAAGTAACAGTAATAGGGATAATGCTGTTAATACACCACTGAGTATTCGAAATGGCAACTTCATTTCTGAGTTCCAGTACGACAAATGAGCATTACCTCCCTCGCTGGCTATATGTAAAGCAAATTCGTTTTGTGCCTTCTTGCCATAGGGATCAGGACAGCGTTGTGGATATAGTTTCGTATCACATGTCCAACTATTAGTCAATAATGTATACAATTCATCTGCCGTACCCTCGGTATAACTACTACGATCCCAAATAGATGTACATCCAACACCCTCAAATTGTTGATTGTAATCATCAAATGTATCAATCGATTTAGTAAAGTAATTACCGTCACAACTTTCACTACTAAATGATCCCATGATATAATTCCCTTCTTTGTCACATCCTAGCGTACTACTACTTCCGCTATTATCATCATCACCTCCACCCCCGTTAACACAAACTGCATTACTTTCACTACCATCATTATGAACTAAGGGGGTTATACCCACGGCAATTAACAAATTATCAGCACCGCCATATGTAAAATAACTGTTAATATAGTGCCGTTCTGTACACCCCCCTCCAAAGTTGAATATTGATTTCTTCTTTTGTCCATATAATGAAAAGGCAGCGTTGGCACAAAAGCTTTGTGTACGATATTGATACCATTGTTCATCACCATCTCGATTATCTCCGGCTTGATCATCGTTCCAATCGTCTACAGCACATTCTGACCAGACTGTGTGGTGTAGAGTGAAAGAGATAATAGTATAAGCATATCATGTGCACAAATTATGTTCCTCGCATCTTTATCTCACGCCAGACACAACATACGCCGCTGGTATATTATATGTATATACACACATGCAATACGTCATGTCTTTTATCAATATATACCATCGATAGTAGATAATACCATATGACCTTACACAACATCGTTGTACTGTATTGACTGCGATCAAAACTAAAACAACACAAACGTACCACAACTTTGTTGATGAACATCAATCCAAAACTTATCATAGCCATCTAAATCATCTAATACATCCAATGGTGATGGTGATATTATCGTTTGTAAATCGTGAAAGCTTGAAACTCCCGCATCTACTACTTTGGTTAATATTGCAATGCATGATAACGATATAATCATTTTTTGAATCATCTTTTGTAGGCGGCGGATGTTGTGTATACTTGAGCACTTTTCGACGAATAGTTGTTTCTCTGTTGTTTGTTTCTAATGGTACTAGGTATTATTGGATAGGATAAGTAGAGATGTGGTGGTATTAGATCGGCGGCAGCGTGCCAATGAAATGCTCATTTTTGTCAATAAGTACAGTTCGATCGCCAAATAAACATAAATTGGGAGCTCCCTCCGCCTCTCCATCATACACTGATCTGTTGCTTATATCTGTTGTTTCTCCTGTGTGTGTATATGAGAGGGTAATAAACACTTCAGAAGGCAGGTTCCTCTATCATACTTTTACCACCCCATGTAAGCAGCTATCTCTTTCAGATCAAAAATCTCTCAAAACCCCATAAGCAAGCAACTCACCATCGGGTGGTGGTGTACCATCACTCTGTTGCATAAATATTGCTTGCTCCTTACTAAATATGCATATAAGAGGGTGATGAACATTGAAGCACATATGTACGCCCCTCTATCCTACTTCTAGAGCATTTTTGAGCATCAGATCAGGTCAGAATCTCGAAATATCAAAACAACTTTCACACACATTTGGCCATTGAGTCTTGTGGTATATCATGTAGGTACTACTATACTGATAGTTTCTGATTGTATATGTATACAAGAGAGTAATAAATACTTATAGTATACATTCAGGTCCCTCTGTCATACTTTACAGCCCCATGTAGGCAGTTTTTTTTTGCCTCAGATCTGGCAAAAATCTCAATTTTGTGCCACAGTTTGGCCATCAAATGGTAGTATGCCATCATGTAAGTGCTATAGTAGTGATTGTTTGGCATTATATGAATGTATTACATGGTGATGAACACTCCCAGCATGTTTATAGGGCCCTTCATCATACTTTTACGGCCACTTAATGGCAGGTTTCATGCCTCAGATTTCGATTTTCAGCAAACTTTCAGGCAATGTTTGGCCATCAAGTGGGGGTATAGCATCATGTAAGTACACAGATAAAGCTTGGTTGGTATCATCTATGTGTATAACAAGGTGATGAACACACCCAGTATGATTTTAGGGCACTCCATCCCACTTCTACCACCACTTGTTGGTATCTGGAGAAAATCTTGATTTTCTGCCACTCTCAAACAAGTTTGGCCTTCAAGTGGGGGTTAACATGCAGGTATTACTAAAGTGCTTGTTTGTCACTGCTTAGGTACATGACTAGGTGATGAATACTCACAGAATGTTTGTTTGGCTCTTTGTCATACTTCTACAGCCCCATGTAGGCAGTTTTTTTTCCTCAGATCTGACAAAATCCCAAATTCCTCCCAAATTTCGGCCATCAAGTGGTGGTATGTGATGGTGATGGTACTACTCTACTGTATTATTGCCATTGGATGGGGTTATCAAAGTGATGTGCACCCCCAGCATGTTTCTGAGTTCATCCATTATGCTTTTACAGCCAAGTAATGACAAGGTTCTTGCCTCATACTGGCTCTTCCTTCCCCCTTTTTCATGTGATGGTGTTTGACCATCAAGTGGGGTTATGTCATCATGTAGTTACTGAAATAGTGCTTGATTGGCATTGTATGGGTTTATCAATGTGATAAACACTTTCAGCACTGTTGTAGGGCCCTCCAACATACTTTTTACCACCACACGTTCGCCGGTTTCTTGCCTCAGATTGGTCAAAAGTCTCAAAATTGAATCAGCTTTTGGACATATTTGGTCATCACATCGCACTGTGATGTATGCCATTATGTAGATGCTACAATAATATTTGATTGACATTGTATAGGCATAGAAAAAGATGATGATCACATATATAGGGTCGTCCATATACTTTTAAGCCTCGTGTTGGCAGTTCAGTAGCAGCTATTGTCCCAATACTGGCCAGTTTTCAGGCAATGGTTGTCTGAGCATAGTGACACGAAATTGTATATTGCCATTGCTTGTTGTTTTGCAGTGAAAATATTTAAACAAGGTGACAAACACAATACTTACAAATTCCCCCCAGAACCCAGAATCAAGCCAGTAATGTTTGGCCATTAAGTGCACCACACTTAGGTATACTGGGGTACATAATAAGGTGATGCATGGTTGCAAGGCACTCTATCATATTCACAGCTTGCATAAACAAATATAACAAACAATACTTCATACACAAGTACATACAAAGAATGTTGTTGCACTTATTTAAGTGTACAATTAGATGTGAGTTCAAAATTCGGAACAATTTGGATTTATATAACTTATGAACCTATAGACGTCAACACTCCCCATCATGGCACAACAGTTTCATCACTCTTCACAAACTCACAGCAATCATTACTCAAGTAGCACCATTGTCACAGATCCCGACAGCAATAAGGAGATTAACTATGTTAGTTGCATGTTGGTTCATTTGGTCAGCTCTTGGTGACTGTTCATCATCAACAATAATACGGTCAAATGAAGTATCACATCGTAACTTCTCAAAAGCTGATTTGGACAACGCTGCTAAGAAGGCATATAGTAGTGCACCTGCAAGAGTTCTGATGAAAACTATCACCACAAGAGTATGCGTGGCAGCTGTAGCAATAATGATGACTCTCCTTGTTGAGACATGTAGCAATATTGACCGCTTACATACCACACATTGCTCTTTTATTATTACCAATTGTTGACGTACGTACTCTTTATTTGATTCTATCTGATCTTGATTGGCTCTAGCCTGTATAGCCGCATCTGACATTGCATGATTCTTTCTACAGTTGGTGCACATTTTGCAAACGTCTGTATGGTATTCCACAGTGTAAGAATAATAGCTGTCGCATTGATTGTTAATGATGAAGTCTTGATAACCTTGTATATTGAACAGATCTCGATAGAACTTTTCCAC
>Ga0075439_12211_pt1 | contig 13905 bp, 11 predicted proteins | sample MintriSingleCell_FD_74264 | JGI IMG/M metagenome (GOLD analysis project Ga0075439, IMG submission 74264) | Marine eukaryotic communities from Monterey Bay, USA to study complex ecological interactions - Minidiscus trioculatus JGI Plate_4_G5... | ecosystem: Environmental > Aquatic > Marine >... | reverse complement strand
CTCCCAAGCCTACCGACTACCCATCATTGCTCAAGGGTGCCGCCGGAGGTGCTGTAGTTGCCTTGTTAGTGAGTTGGTTTATGAATAAGAGGAGGTCTGGAAACTCATATGAAGCGTTGCCTTAAACGTTTTCAATAGTAGATGTTAGGTTGAATGAAGTATATAAGTTTGGCAGGCAGTAAGACGAAGCGGTTAATAAGTTTAATGAGTAAAGCGCCAGTCTTGACTTCTCCATAGTATAGGATACCTTTTCTCAACTCTCAAGTAAAAATTAAAAATCTACCACAGTTTATCATGCATACCTATGCATACCATATAGTCAATTGTGTATTTCCGCGTCACTGCTTATAATAAACTCATCTGAGGGAGAGGACAACAAATCATGGTGAAGAAGAAGCAGAAGAAGGAGGTACCTAAGCGTAGACGTGTCGCTAATAGGGCTCAGCGGCGCCGGAGTACTAATAAAGTCCACGCCACAACTACCACCTCAACTTCTTCACGTCAAAGAAGTCCTTCTGCTTTATGTAGTATTACAACTGCTTCTAATAAGGATTCATTGGCTAATAATGAACTTCGTACAATGAGAAAGGAAAGAAGAGATCTTTTGCAACAGATAACAGTTCTTAAGAAAGAGAGAGATGATAATGAACATAAGTTATTATCTGCAGCAGAGGATGAGAGTAGAGACCTTATTCAACAACTTACTGCTGTAAAAAAAGAAAGAGACGAAATCAAACAACAGTCGGTAGAGCAACTAAAGAAGTTAGAGAATGAAAGAGACTCTGCTAAACAACAGACGGTGGGGCTATTAGAGAAGGCCGAGGATATAGTAAAAACTGCTGAGAATCGTGTAATTATGCTGTACATCGAGCTGAAAAGGCCGAGAAGGAAAGAGATGATGTACTCGCAGATGATACAGCTGTTTATGACGAGGGTACGGAACTCTGGCAAAACGTTTGGTCAACAACAAATGTTAGCTCAATACTTACATTCCCTACACGAAAATCTGTCTTGTGCCAGTCAGTTGAAAATAATGACAGTGGCAATGACTTTCCAGGTGTTCATTCGTTAGGTGTGATTGAAAATGGCAGAACTACACAATCAATTTGGATGAAAGGCTCGGGTTATGGATTAGTTGGATTAGTTACCAATGATGCCGAAAAGAATGCCCTTTGCCACCGAGCTGGGGCTGACTATACCAAGATGCCTTGGATGACAAATGCACTATTTTATGGCATGAGCGAGTCTCAAGGACAAGTGTTCACCATCGAGGTTGACATGGCCGAAAGATGTGCTAAGCTTTATATATCAGAAAAGGAAGCTTCTCGTCAATTAGAGCCTCACAAAGTATGGGAAAATATCCCTGATAAAGTTTGGGTAGCTGTTGCTTTCAAACGGAATAGTAAACGAGAGGCTGTTTTAATGCCATGCATTCATTGGCACCAAAAGAAGATGGGAAATGGTCAGCATGATTAAAGTCGAGTGGTGTGGGCATTAGCTTTATAGAGAAAACGGGCTTATGTTGACCACTGGTACACAATTGATTATATTAGGTCTAAAATATATGTATGTCACGGTTTACAAGTAGAATAGATATACGCAGTCACCAGTAACAATAGATGTTAACTTTAATGAGTACTACAACCTTTATAAGTAGACACACCCCGTTTAAGATATGATGAAACCCCATCTCATTCCCTCTACCCCCAACTACCTACGCAGTAGTACTATCTTCTTATTTATCCTTCTTACCCTCGGTATCATCATCCGCATCAACATCCTCCTTCTTCTTCTCAACCCCCTTGGCAACATCCACAACCAACTTAAACTCCTCCTCAACACCCAAAAACTCTTGACTTTTAATAGTAACACAAAATTCATACTTCCCAGCCTCGACAGGGGGTGGTAAGTGAATTTTCACCTTCCCAGTCTTCTGCGCGACATTGGATATAACAAATGGCCATCCAATAACAATACGATTTTCACAGTTAGTTTCAGTACTTGCAAATTCTGTAGTAAATGATTGGATAGTAGTACTATCCAAAATTTTGTACAGTGAATCATTCTTTTCTTTTAAGAATTTCATGTGATTGGATGCTGGATGATTTGCATCACCTAAGGCACCATCCCATGTTGTAATTGGTGTTACTCCATCAGTATCATCAACCTTACGTGCCCGTACCAAAATAAACCATGCCTCACGATATGCCTGCATGGCAATTTGAGGTGGGATACCCTGCTTTTGTGCCGCTGCTAACTTTTCTTTCGTAAAGCTTTCAGCATGTTGACGTGTTATTGTCATTTCCAATGCCATCTTTTCATCAGTGGTAGTAACTTGCTTAGTTTGCATAATCTGTTGTGCAATTTTATTCTTCTCTTCTTCCTTCTTATCAGCTGGTGATGCATTGTTATCCTTCTTTTCAGGTTCAGGTGTTGGCACACCCAAGAACTTATCATCCAAAATTAATTTCGGTGTACCACCTTGACCATATTGTTTAACCATTAATCCATTAAACCAATCACGTTGTTCTGTAGAATTAACATCCATTAAACCAATTTTAAACATAACAATAGCATCTAATATACTGGATGCTAATCTGTACGAACGTAATGTACATGCCATACGTAACGTACCTTCTAATACCTGTCCAACACGTTGACGATATTCCATAGTTGCTTGGAAGTATGTTGGATCAATTAATCCTTTGGGACCAGCAGCCATTAATTCTGGATGGGTATTTAACTTCTTGGCATTTAATCGTCCCATTGTCATTATTAAGGCACGTTTGACACCTGGATGGTTTAATGGTGATACCTTCTTACCATTCTCGTCAGTGAATTTCTTACTGTTCAAGTCTGTAGATGTAAAGCCAGGTGGTGGCCAAACACCCAACTTGGTCAAGTTAGTAACCACCCATTCTTGTCCTAACACACCATCATCAACACCCTCCAACTTAACCTTCGTAACATCAGTAACATCCTTCCCGGTAGCTTTAGCCAATCGTTTCTCTTCCTTCTCCTTCTCTTCTTTCGCTTTCTTGGCCGCCGCCGCGGCTGGATCATCTTCATCTTCTTCGGCCCATCCGTCATCATCGAATAGATCATCCATTGATTTATGTGATGCTTCTGATTTTTTGGTGGCCAAGTGTGCTAATTTCTTTTCACGTAATTCATTTGCCAATGCGACATGTTTGGAGGTAACGGCTACAGTGTCAGGTGTGGTGGCAATGGCGTATAATATTTCCAGTGGCGTTGATGTAGGACGGAGACAATTAACTAAATATGCTGCATCTGCCTTTGGATCAAGTGTTACCTTATTGTCAACCTTCTTCTTCTTATCATTACTATTGGTTAGTTTACTAACCTTTGGTGATTTCTGAATGTAACGTATTGATAAGAGGATTAGGATGATTAAGATGGAGAGGCCTCCGATTAGTGGTAGTGAAGAGGATGATGCTACCACTTCCTCGATAATCACTGGGATTTCTTGAGCAGCAGTTTCTTCGTCCATATTATTGAAATGATTGGGTATTGCAATAGCCGCCCGCCGCCAAATAGAGAGGTCTGACTATTGAAGCAAATCAATAAATTGTGCGGATGAAACGTATGTGTCCTGTGCCCAATGAAATCGACGTATGTACGTCCGTCTTCATCCGTTCACAACGCTTATCGTACCAAAGTACTAATTTGCAATCCGAGGAATTTAAAGCTCTCGTTGGGTTGCAATTTGCAATAGCAATTGATGTAAAGAAGAAGAAGAGCCATATAAACAACTAACCACCGTAGTATAATCTAATAATGTATTGGAGTAAAGAGGACACACTAAAACTACTAGGTCTCATACTATTCGTCGGTAGTTTTGTAATTGTATTACAACAATTATTAGCAGCTGAGGCAAGGTTGAATAATAAGGGTTATAATAAAAGAAGATGAGTAGTACAATTGTTAATAGTAGTAATTGGGAGGTTATGGAGGCAGCAGATGATAAGGAGGTATCCGAGAATAATGTCTCCGTCAACAAGAAGAATGTATCAACAGTTACATCAGACAATAATATGAAAGGATTACAACTTATCCTATGTTCATTAGCTGGTATTAGTACCGCGGTGGGTATTACTATAACTCGTTGGATATTATTGGAATCTGGTGAGGTGTTGTTACTATTTTCCAATAGTAATAACGAGCCAGTTGAAGATGATGATGGCATATGTGAGAATTACACGAGTGATTCTGATTCTGATTTAACAACTTCAACATGTACCACCCAAGATTATAATCCTCAAAATACATCATTATCAAAACAAATCGGAGAACTATTACAAACAATAGCATCATCCCAAAATATGCGATGTATACCAATAATCATACTACTTATATCATCAACAACATTAATAATTGGGATAATATCAACACATCAAACTATTCAATATTATTATGAAAAGTTATACACAAAACAAAATGAATTGAAATTATTATTAGTAAAACAAATTGATACTACAGTACAATATATGGATAATTTAATATTAGATGATGTGTTACACAAAATTACAAAGTGTGGTATTGAAATTTCGTTTGGGTTATGGAGTGGTTTGTTGCTATATTCATTACCGGATGAATTGTTTACTAATACTTCATTAATGAATAATAATGCCGTGAATACAAGACGTCGATTAGTAAATGCCACAGATCCAACATTAGACCGTACATTATTTACTCAGGGTGGTATTTGGGATATAGTTCCTTCACAATTGAAGGATGTTTTAATTAACAATAGTAGTACGAGTAGGTCGGGAGGTGGTGTTCAGAGGTTGCAATTAACAAACAGTAGCGATTCGCGTGATGAAAAAGAAGAAGAGGGTACGGATACTACATATTCCGTGGAAAGTAACGAAGGCAGTTCTCAACTTGCCGCTTCTCCCGCGGCATCATCATCACCTGTGCCAATTCAGATTATCCATGCTAAATCAAATAACAAAGGCGAGGAGGAGAATACTAGCCCTACCAATAACCAAGGCTCGAATGAAAGTATTGCAGATGTTTTATCTGCAACTATCAATGATTTGATAGTTTCCAATATCACGGGTGGTGGTAGCACAAGACATGAGACCAATGTTCAAGATTCTCCCCAAGGCACACAAGAAGAGGAGCCCCAAGAAGAAGAAGATCCACCCAAGTTTCAACTTGACAAAATGTTACATCATACAAGTATAGCTGCGACATTCCTATTCATGTTTCATCTACGTAGTAGTTCGTCGACACGTCGAGCATGGGGATCTGCAGTCAAGATATTAACGTCGTTAGGTTTGATTTCTACCGCCGTAGGAGCTGGGGCTGCCTCAAGTATGTTGAATTCAAGTAATCATTCCACAAAAGCTGGAATTACCAACCCTCTAGCTGCAATGTTATACTCCAAGATGATGGATCAGTTGAGGATACCCAAGACACTTCCGCCGATAGTGAATACTATCGGCAGTAGAGTACAATGGTTACAAGAACAAGTTCGAAAGAATGATAAATTGAAGACAGTTGTGGCTTTGATAGTGTTCTATGGTATGAGGAGATACACTCGAAAGGGTGGTAAGAGTCAACAAACTATCATGTCTAGTAGATAGAGAATCTGTAATGTACATATAACATAAAATCACTATCAATCATCACTACTTTCTATTCCTACCTTATCCTCTTTTCTTGTTTCACATACACATTCAATTAGACATAATTGAGTTTACGAACTTTGGCCTTAGAACCTTTGCTAGCCTTTGATTTACTTGCCTTTGATCTGGAACGTGAGGAGTCTCCGGAGGAGATAGTCCCAAAGACCTGAATTTCACTTAGGCATACAGTAGGGCATATACCCGGAGGATTTTCGAAACCTATGCTTGTACATTCACCCTCATCCTCGGTACCGACAATAGTAACCACAAAATCTTCACCTGCAGACACATCGATTGGTGTAGTAAGAGGGATCTCTCCTGTATAAGGTCCAACTCCACCAATGTTAGGATTCGAAGGGAAGACGTACTCTTCCATGTCCATACCAACCCTAACTTTTCCCGGAGCCTTTATTGCGTTATCAATCGCCTTGTCATCAACAGAAACGTATACTTCATTAACGGTTACATCTTCGGCGAACCTTAACACAATTGGGAACTCTCTCGCTTGACCCATTGTTACACTAAACTCACGGAAGTCCCAGCATACATACTTTTCTCCTTCGGTAGGTTCTCCTAATCCAAATGCTGTTAAAGTTGCAATAACACCATTAGTCAGAACACCTGATCCTCCTAATAATTGCTGATACTCGTTTGGGTCACTTCCTGTGCATTGTGGTTCTGGATTTGTTCTAGGGAGATACTCCTTATCGGGGAAGCATTTACTTCCATCAATCACATCATATGATGTTATTGTTAGCTCATCTAGACCCCGAACATATCCGATGACAGCTCCACCGATGATTAACTTTAATGATGACAGTTTCATTATTAGTGGGTTGATTTATAATTGCAATGTTGTACGATACTTGTCGACTTGTTGATATCTTTTGTGTTGCAATAGACTTGAGAAGTTGTGGCAATAAATCGCAATTCAATGTGGCATGAAGTTATATTTTCTTGTAAGATAGAAGGGCATGGTTTGGTTTCTTAGATACTTGTAGCGAGTACTATGGCGATGAAACGGGGTCATTTAGACTCACGCGTGCGTGACCTTCAAAATTGAAAATCACTCTCACTATCCATTGATCAGCGAGCCTCTACTATTGCTCTACCCTATTGCCCTTGCTTTGTGAATATCACCAGTACAATAGCATTATAACCCACTCTAGTTATCTTTTTCTTGTGTAGTAGTTGAACGGGCTGACACTACAACAAAAGTTACCACAAAAGATACAATATATAATTTTCTACAGAACAAACAAAGAATGGTTGCAATAAGCAAAGGGGCAATGCCTCAAAACCCCTCACAGCCAACTGATGAAGAGAATCAGGAAGTTGTACCATTAGTAGACAAACCCGCTCCACTAAATGTTGATCAATCAGCAGACGCAACAAAGAGAGATGTAGGCGTAGCTGAATCACCAGCCTTTTGGTTATTCATGCTCTTCCTTGCCTCGGTTACAATGACTGTTGGTAATAAGTATGTCATGAAGGCATGGGGTGACTTTGCCAATACATTAACATTACTACAGAATGGTACCGCTGTGTTATATCTTGCGATTAATAGACATTTTGGCGTATTAGAAATGAAACCTTTAACTGGTCAACAGTGGAGAGTATTCGCTGCTACTGCCATCTTCTTAACTATGCAAATTGTTACATCACTTAAGGCATTACCATATGTTGCCATTGCAACTGTCGTTGTATTCCGTAATACATGTACGGTTATTATTGCAATTATTGATTATTGCTTCTTTGGGAATAAGTTTAGTAAATTACAGGTATTAAGTTTGGTAACAACTACTATCGGTATGTTAATTTATGCCGGGAAGGATATTAACTTTGATTTAGTTGGTTATCTTTGGTTAGTGGGTAATTCATTCGCAACTATTATGAATACATTCTGGAATAAGGTGTTTATTACCAAGTATACAAAAGAATTAAAGATTCAAACAAGTTACGGAGTAAGTCTTATTCAACAGATTGAGACACTGCCGATTGTATTTGTATTGGCGGCATTCAATAATGAGGGAGGTGCATACATAGCCTTTGTACCAATGGATATCTATGCAAAGTTGACGGTTTTGGCCACGTGTGCCGGAGGAGTGTTGATTGGTATTGCATATCCCAAGTGCTTCTCTTTACTTTCGGGAACAAGTGTGGTAGTAGCAAGTACAGCAAACAAGGCAGTATCAATTATTATTGGTATGTATCTATTCGGTACCAAATTGAGCAGTGTACAAGTACTTGGGCTGGGTATTTGTGTCGGTGGCAGTCTATGGTACGCATTAGAGGGTAAGAGGAAGAAGTAAAACAAGTATATCACAATGCTACGAATCACAAATATAAGAAATTTAGGAAGTACTGGGTATTTGTGCATGTGAAGAAGAGTAGTGCTCACGGGGGATATAGATAAGAAGCACAAATAGATATGAGAATTAAGGCATTACTTATCCTAATAAATTCCTATCTCTAAGTTAAAGTTACATTCTCCTACATTCTATGCAAGATTGGTGGAAACCATTCATTGTTCTCTACAAGATTGAAAATCCCTCATCATCTTCTGAGCAAGCCAGGGTCGACGACGTACAAAGGTATGCTTATCAGTGAGATCGCCTCTAAGCTCGGGATACTTCAGAAGTAGTTGTGTAGTTTTCATGTGAGAGATATGTTCGACCTTAGATAACTTGGCTCTTTCGCAATTGATGACAAGTTTTGTTTCGTCTTCCTCATCAGAGTCATATAACATTGATAACGGTTGAGGTGCAATAGGTGACTCACGTTCCCAAACAGTAATACCAAGTTCATCATTACCGTACGTTTTTTGTACATCTCGTAGCATGAGCATATCAGTTACCAAAGTTTTCTCTACATCAGAAAGAATCTGTGCCTTGCGAACTGTTTGTATTGGTGGTCTAATCAGCTTGCGTATCATCTTATTCCAGTGCTGAGCATCTGAATGAAGAAAGTTCGGAGTGTGCTTATTGTAACTCTTGAAACCTGGCTTCTTCTCGATCTCCTTAGCCTCCTCGACATTAAAGTTTAGTGGGAAGGTATCATAATCGCTCATCCAACCACCGTTTTGGCAATCACCGTTCAAGGCACCCATGGCCATCCATCTCCAGAAGCAACGTTGGTTGTATTCGCTCACACCGAGTTTTAACAATCGCTTGTAGTAATAGAAAAAGTCGGGGTGTTTCACTGCATCTTCTGGAAGATGCGTGAGGATGAAAGAGGGGCGATTATAACATATGTTAGTACATATGTTATGCAAGGGCAATCAATAAAGGCAAACTAAGGTCAAATAAAACAGCCAAATCGTCGAGACTTTATACTGAACACACGGAGTCATACAATAAAACAATACTAACGCGGACTTTCCTCTCGTTAGTACCTTGGTTTCGAATCCTATACTCTCCCAACTTTCTTTCCACACATTGATCAAGTCTTGATGTCCTTGATCAGTGCTTCCAGCTGTTATTTGTGAGCCATTTTCTTTTTCTATTGGCTCGAAAAATGTATGCATAATCGGCTTCCTGTTTTTGTCACAAAGAGTGGCCGATCCTAGTCGACGATTAAGTATGTTAGGATACTGATCTGTTAACCATCGAGTGCTCGGCAATACTTGTTGAGCAATCTTTTTGAAGAGAGGCATCTTTGTACCCTCTTCGTCATCGTAAGATGTCGGGGACGTACATGAACTTCCTGATGCTTTAGAATATGAGCACTCTAGAACTGGTATCATCTTATTGCCGTCTGGTAACGACTCGATGATATCAATATAGTTAGATACTGGCTCGTATGCCTTGATCACTCGTCTAATAGGTCTTACGAAATCTTGCTTGAACATCCAGTCGACGAAACCTTCCTCTGTGCCAATCTGTTGAAAGAATCGTGAAGCCTGATCGGCAATCAACTTAGACTTGTCAACTTGATTTCGAGCATATGCAAGCTTCTCTTGTAGGTCACTCAGATCTCCTTGAATTGGAATATAATGCTCCATTGGTTTGAGATGCTTGTGAAGAATATAGTCTTGATCATCAGTAAGACGGCGGAACAACAAGCCGGGCGGCATATCATCTTCCGATATGACATCAGATAAGCCTAGATCGATGTCGTACTTAGAACTGAGCAATCGACTTGACATGGCATCATCACTATGATATTGAAACCCTGGACAGAGAGTCCTTGTTATTGCCCACTGTTCGAAGCAATTCAGGTGTAATCCTGGCTTTGGCAATGGTATCAAGTTAGGGTAGAGCGTTTCATCTCGAAATACACCGCCCAACACGAGCACCGGGGCCTTTCCTGATGTATGGGGCAACTTGGAAACTTGAGTGTGAGGACGTTCACCAAATGCTATCGGAAAGGCAAACTCTTGAGATGCTAGTCCTCGAAAGCGTTCCCTGTTTACATGTTAATGTATTGAAAAATAGATCCAAGTTACGTATGATGATGATGAGGTTGAAAAACAACACAAAAGAAGGAAAGAACAGTGACCTAAAAGACTTACGGGAAGTAGATCCTAATCATATTCAACAAACTGATCAGATTCCTAACATCAAAATAGTTTTCTTCTGATCCATGCTGTTCGGGCATATAAGCAATGAATTTATCAGTGGGCCTATATATGGATGAACGAAGAGGGAACGAGGTATTTCAATAAGGTGAGTATAACTCAGATAGTGCATGTGGTGCATATCAGATGTTCATATCTTATGTGCATATCATGTGAACATACCAAAACTCCTTGATCAAAACACAAACAACAACTTACGGATCATACATGAGTATAGCAAATGCCGAATCAAACATATTCGCTTCTTCTATAGTATCAATGAGGTTATATGGTTTTATGATAACATCAGATTCTGCCAACAAGTGTCTTCGATCGGTAGTGATATATTCATCATCATCATTTAAGTCTTTTTTATACTCATATTCATCATCATCAACATCATTATTATACGATGATATTACTGCCTTCGGGAGATACTCTTCTTCATCGAATAAGAATACGCTTGCCATCATTGATATTGTTAATGCAAGTAGAAGTACTGATTTGGCAGACTTGAAGTGCCTTCGATGTTTGTTTGCAATTGCTGCAATCATGGCTCGATAGGATACTCGAGTGTCTAAGTATTATCAACCTTACCACCTTTTGCAATTCTATTATTATCCGCGTTGTCAATAGCTCAACTATAAGCTCTTCATATATGTATAGTAGGCTTAATGGTAGCATTAATAGACTACTACTATCTACCAACATCCTTCATTCGATAGTCATCTGACAAAAAAATGTAAGATTAAGAATGACCGCGCGTGTGTCACACCGTAGCTAAAATTTGAGCATCAAGCAAGCAACCCCACCCTCCATAGTCCATAGTTCATAGGTACCATATAAGAGAGAGAGGATTGCTATTAATACAGTCTACGGCGGCGGCGGATAACAAAACACATACCTCGATCAATATGATATTGCCTTATATAATAGTTTTTCTTCTTCTGTTGCTACCTTCTGTTGCAACAGAAGAGATGACGACACTGTTGACACAACAAGATGTCGGATGCACAAGTCGAAAACATAAGTTAATCTATGTACACATTCCCAAAACAGGCGGCACCACAATAGAAAGATCAGAATTATTCGATGATCGCAGAGTAATCGGACCAACGGGTGGACATCATACCATATTTAACATGATGAAAAATGCAAATGAACGAGGCATATCTAATTTTCATACTGCTGCAACAGTTAGACATCCTTGCAATAGATTTATTAGTGCTTTTCGATATCTAACATCTGACAAGTGCAATGAAGGCGATAGGATACAGACACAACAATATATTGGTAATAGAACGATTGATGAATATGTAAATCATCTTGAGACTACTGGTTTTGCAGATGTACAAATGCATTTTAAACCACAGTACAACTTTATTAGAAGCAAGGATGGGCATACAATTGAGGTAGACAATATACTATGTCAAGAATATTGGGATGAAGGTATTGATCGTCTTCTCATTACTACAATAGGACACGGTAATAGAGGTAAATTTCCAAAGTTAATGAATCACGAGTTGAGCAACAACAATAATCATAATAAAGAAACTTGTGAAGACTTGGCACCGGAAACGATGATAGCTGCAATTGAAAGATTGTATTGGTTAGATTATTGTTTATTTGGTTATAATTCTATTCCTCGGTCAGAGTTTGTTACTGTTGAGGGCGAATGCCCAAGTAAGGGTCTTGACAAGGATACATTGTCTGAGAAGTTTCAGGAGTGTAAAGGGAAGCTTAACTCTATGCATTCAGTCTCATACTTGAGACAGCAGCGGTGATAGAATGTAATCATATCTAGATGTAAAGTACACCTAATTAACTTGACTAGGACATTGCCTCGCATAACTATATATTTTATTGATTGATTGAGATGTCTAGACAATGTGAGGTATCTTGAGGTATCTTAGATTCCAAATGAGATCAGTATAAGTATGATTCCAGATGTAAAATAAACTGCTTATTATATAGGGCACTGCCTCACATACACTTCATCACTTTGACTTGCAAAAGTTCTCGTCACCTCCTGTTCAAGGCAGAACTTGGGACATGGATTCAAACAGCCTCCTATGATGATATTCTCATCCTTCTTAGTGATGGGGCCCTCATGACATGTTAGTTCAGGATCTGGCATCAGTTTAAATGGTAGCATACAAGATGGACAGGCATGGCACCATCTTAAGGGAGTTGGTGACTTCGAAACATCCTTCTTTGTTGTTTCAAGCTCGGCCTTAGGCCCAACAGCATGCCCGATAAGTAACTGACCCATTAACTCCGTAACATTTGAACAGACAGTCATGATAGTGTCGGGATTGCTTTGATCTACTTCTTCGCACATATGATGAAAGTGCTGTGATTGAAGTATGTGATCAGGCCCGAATTCACCATACATTCTATGCTCTTTTGAGGCCCCTATTCCATCAATATATCGTACCCTCGAATCATTTATCGACGACACAACTGCACTGATATCCTCGGAGTAGAGTTCATGAATGGACTGGTCCACAAGTCCACTAGGATTGTCTTTTGTGATCCGCCTATATCTACTTCTACTCTGTACGCCTGCGTCCGCAGCACTAAAGGTACTATCACCAAGGAATAAGACTCCAGTCCATGAGCTTGGTATCATCTCCAGAAGAGGTAAAGTATGAATTTGAAAGCTTGCTTTATTCCTCGCAAACATGTGCAACATGTATATCACATTAGGCCATTCTTCACTACTTTCATTCCAAATCTTTGACCATATCTCTGTAGCGTTGGCATAATACATTCCCTTCTCCTTCGAAAGCTTTTCATTATGGCACTCAATGAATGGTGGTTGGTTTTGCATACTGGGTGACTCGAATTCTGACACTCGCCAGTCTTGATAGGTTACCTCAAGATTGTTCTTTTGCACAGTCATTCTACCCCAACATTTTTGAATGATAGAGCTCGACAGCTCTTCTTTCTCTGCCTTATCAAGCATCATATCGACTAGTGATAGGAAGATACCTCGATGGATTGATGTACCCAAGATAAAAATCTTTCTCTTTCTGGGTATACTTTGTATCTCATCATAGCTGAATGTTTCAATCTTACACGTCTTTTCTCTACTTCCCACCATTGAGCTATCCAAACTTGGAACAAACGACCATCCGTTGCGTAAGCTTTCAGTAGATTCGAACTCTGGTCCTAGCCAATGTCCATCAAAATGAGTAAATAATGTAGAAGAGTCGATAGTTTGGCATGGCGGTAAAGCGTTTGTGTTTCTATAATCTTCTTCTTTCTTATCCTCTACTGAAGATGGAATATAAATAGGATATACTCCCGGCTGTACCAATTGAGATTTATCACCATTCTGATTTGCACTACTTATTTCATGCACGAGTATATCATATGTACCTGATATAAAGGGAGTCCATGAGTATGCCAGAGTTGTTGAACTCTCAAAATCATAATCAAGCAAGGTAGCGGTCTTCGTATACTTATTATAACTTGTGATTGTAACGCTGTAATAATGATTTAGCTTTGGATTTACAATCTCAATTAGGATCGGTTCATAATTACGTTGAGGCTCATGTTCTTGTTGTTGCAATACACGAAAGGCGACATTACCATTTTCAATTTCAATATTAGCAATGTTGTTAAGCTCAACTTGCTCCTTTTCAACTTGTCCAACGAGTTTATTATCGATTGTTGCGGGGTCATGAA
>Ga0075439_11698_pt1 | contig 13952 bp, 8 predicted proteins | sample MintriSingleCell_FD_74264 | JGI IMG/M metagenome (GOLD analysis project Ga0075439, IMG submission 74264) | Marine eukaryotic communities from Monterey Bay, USA to study complex ecological interactions - Minidiscus trioculatus JGI Plate_4_G5... | ecosystem: Environmental > Aquatic > Marine >... | reverse complement strand
TGAAGATAGATCGAAGGTAGATTAGAAGTACAACTGATAGAGATCCACTAGATAGCTGCACCATCTCGACAATTCACTCATTCTCTTCATCTTTCAGTATCGTAGCTCAAAGAAGTTTCTATTAATGTATCTTTGAAGTTTGCTAATAAGATTCAGATTTCTTTAACCAACAATCGATTCGATTGGTGTAGTGTTGAATAGCGAATGCCGTTGATTGAGATATCAGCTGCGCTGTGGTTTTCATTGTCAATCAAGTAAGAAAATATAAGATACATATACTGCTAACCTCGACTATTTGCATAGGGTACGAGGGTGAGAAGAGTACACATACATAAACACGAAAGAAAAAATATATGAGAGAGGTGAACTCAACATAAGCATTTAGTACATATCTCTCAATATCTAAATCAACACAGGGCGCGTTGGATTTGTCACACGGCATTTGATATTAATATTTGTGTATTAGAGTTGGTAAGTCATCGTTACTAATATATACATTATATAAAATATCGGACATAAACTTTACGCAAAATAAGATGAATGAAGAAAAAGAACAGCTACTAAAAGAGATTGCTACCGAGGAGGAGATCATCTCGCAGCTACCCCAATATAGCAATTCTACTACATATGCACAGAAGAGGGCAGGTCATCAGAAAACTCGAGCGGATAAGTTAGAACGGTTAGCATTAATCGAGGAGGAACAACGTATTGCATCAGTTGTCCGTGAGCATTTGGAACTGTACCCGTATATGCTGGAGCAGGAATGTCCAATATGCCTTGAAACGATTCCTATTACAGAAAAAGGAAACTATCATTTTATGAGTTGTTGTGGTGGCGGATATTGTGCGTCATGTGGAAATGAGATGTTGGATCACAAGAAGTTCAAATGTGCACTTTGTCGTGCAGAATACACTTTGTAAGGATATGTTTTTACGTCTGTGCATTATGTGCATCATTTGAAACTTTTTATGGATTCATGTCTAACCAGTTATTTGGGATTACTTTTACACGGGTTCGACCAATTACAACCAATTACATTATGTTACACTGACATAACCATATGAATAACCATATGAATATAAAGCAACGACAAAGTAAGGGCGGATGGTATTAAGAAATGGGCTAAGAAAGGTAATATCGAAGCACAAAGTTTATACGCTACCCTTCTTCATGGTGGTATGAATTCTGCTATCCCTGTCAACAAGAGACAAGCATTGAAATGGGCAAGGGCATCTAATGGTCATCCGTGCTCTCTTTTTATTATAGCAGCAATGCATCAACTAGGAGAGTGTGGACTTGATACGTCTGAAGAGAAAAGGAGAAGTCTTGTTAAAGAATTGGCCGAAGGAGGATATAAAGACGGTCAAGAAGAATATGCTGCCATGTGTTGGTGGGGAATGGGAGGTGATGTTGATAGGGAGACTGCTCTTCTGTATGCAACACTGGCATGTAGGGACGGTGTCGGTGATCCAGAAGATATAAAGAACAACTTTTCAAAGGCAGCATGTGTACTTGGATGGCTTTATCAATATGGTGAAGGGGGTGTCGAACAATCGATTACCCTTGCAAAGCATTATCTACAATTCTCCGCTGACGGAGGAAATTCAATGGCATACTTTCAACTTGCAGAATTACTCGTTCATGAAAGTCGTACTATCTACGATGGCAACATAAATATTCCCGGCTTTAGTCCAATCCCAAAAGCTCTGTATTGGGCTCGTAAGTCAGTGGCAGAAAGTGGTTTGTATGTAAAGGGCCCAGGGCTCGAGCATTCAAAAGAATTCATTCGAAAGTTGGAAGCAAAGGTACAGAGTTGCTGTGCAGAATGTGACAGGGTTGCGAAGTTGATGTGCTGTGTAAGGTGAGCTAGAGCAATAAGTTATCTTCATATTCTTATTCATATGTGCACATCTTGTGTCTCAAAACCATCTCGTGCATATCATGTGTCTCACAATCATGAAACCACATAGGTGCCGAGCTGCTTGGTACTGTAGCAAAGAATGTCAAGTGAAACATTGGAATGCAGGGCACAAAGTCGACTGCATCAAGACAAAGAAGAAGACTCGAGGTTGAGGAGAGGTGTGGAGAAGACGGTTGGGGAGAAATGAGAATGAGAAGAATGAAATGCTAATCAAAACTAATGGTGGATACTGATACCTCTATGCAAAGTGAACAGAAGACGGAGAAGTAGAAGTAAATAATAATATGATCCTATATATCCAGCTCATGCAAAGCAGATGTATCTCCTAGCCTACTACTACTACTCGTTCTAGATTGGCTGGCCGAGGTGTAATTAAAAAAAGATACCTTTCCTCAACTTCTCTAAAGAGTTTTCATCATGAAATCTCCCAACCACCAATCACCAACTTTACCCTTGGGGGATCACTAAGAATCATCTTTTTTATTTTTATTTTCGTGATTTTTTCGTTTCTACGGTAGCCCCCTAGTAAAATAACCCCTCAGTCGACCCCAGATATAATTAGTGTGGACCTCTTGTAATCGACCACTAATTGTTGAGCCTTCCTCTATATCTTCTTGCGGAGCTAAAGTGGTACGTGGTAGGAAATACCCAGCTATATTCATCGAGTAGCGTTACATTTACTTTTTAGGGTGGTAATTTAGTACCCATATATTCATTGATAATATAATTGCAATTAAAACAATACCCAACATTGGATTGTCCTCTCCGCATTATATCTTTCATATATTGGTTGTATAGAACATCTCTAGTTGTTCATACGTTAATATTATTCGTTAGTTACCGTCATTTCGTCACATAATATGTCATTGAATCAAAGATTCAAGAAAATACATACATTAGTTGCACACCTCCTTGCATATCCAGAATTACAAGGCATATGTTGTACGTTGGAACGATTAAGTACTGCTATTAATCATGTAGTTGAAATTACTAGTCAAAGTGAAGTTACAAAGGTTAATGCGGCATTATTAAAGAGGATATTCAAGGATAGTTCTATTGATAAGTCTAACGAGTTTAGTATTTCGTACCGTGATTTAGATGTTAATAATGCACAATTAAATGAGACTGCTCATCTCTTTGTTCGTATTGGTAAAACTATTGGCAGAGGTAAGGAGTATAATGAGGTTGGTATGTTCACGGTTCGTAAAATGACTACACGTCAAGGAGGGTATGTACAAGAGTTTAGACCGATATCATATCCAGAATGTGGTGCAGATGATGTTGATTCGACTCATCCATTATACAGAGACAGTACTTCAATTGCAGGTGCTGCTGTACCTCTCATGTTTAATTTTCTGCTGTGGTGTCGGGAGAATATACCCAGTAACGTCAAGGAAGATGCATTATCATTAATAATCGAGTTGGACAAAGAAAAGAAGAAGCAAGATGAGAAGAATGCAGAGGCGGCCAAAAAGGATGCAATTAAACAGCAAGAGAAGGAAAAGAAACAAAAGGAACAAGCTGCTAAACGATTGAGAGAGAAGGAACAACAACAGCAACAACAGCAACAACAACAACAACAACAGCAGCAACAACAGCAGCAGCAACAACACCATAATCCACCCAGTTCTCCTCCAAATAATGTTCGTATCAGCTCGGCAAGTAGTAGTATTATTAGAACAGTTACAACAAGAAAAGAACCACAGCCACGATCAAATACAGCTGCTAGTGGCACAGATAGATCGGGTACAACAGCAAGGGCAAGTACAGCTGGTAGTAATCAGTCAGCCAATCCAAATCCCAAAAAGAAGAAGAGGATAACTTGTCAACAAGCCCTTGATAATCTTGAGAAGCAAAAGGCAGAAGCACAATATCATGCCTCGGGTTGGGTGGACATCTATCGTAACACAAGGAAGAAAATAGAAGATTTAAAGAGTCGGATGGCCGAGGAACAACGCCAATCAAATACAGCGGCGGCGGCGGTATCTAAGAAGACAAAGTCAAAGATTGATACAACCCAACCAATCTACTTCATTGCTAATGGTGGACAGACAGGGATGTTGCGGATGAACCCAAGGGCTAATGGTATCATTCTATTAGAGACTCTTGAGGCGTGCCTTATGCCTCTCCCACCCGAGATTGACAATGAAAAGTCTGCCAAAACACGAAAGAAGAGAATTTGGGAGCCGTTCAAGTATGGAGCTAGTATGCTCTGGACACCGAACGGCACGAAGCCTATTGCGACCAGTAGATTCAACAAGCTCATTGAAAGTAGTCACATTATTACAAGGTTGCAAAATCTCGTCGACGCTGAGAAGTGTACTCTATCACCCGAGGCATTGAAAATCATTACTGCTGGTGCATTACACAATTATGGTGGAAGTGACGAGGCATTGGAAATGATCATCGCCATGACAATCAAGGCATTATGCCACGACATCAAGTTCAAGATTACAGCGGAACAACTTTCCAAGCTCACTCCGTCACGTCGGACATTGGCGACGTATGAGATGTTATTTGCAACCGACTGCCTAATGAAGACACTCTACGAGATCAAGATTGACGGAGCTACATTAATGGCTATCATCTGTGACCATGGTTGGCGTAGTGGTCAGGAGCACTTTGTCATCGTATTAGTATGGTCTGGGTGGAAGAATGGCAACAAGGACGAGCCAAAGAGTAGGACTATCAAGACTTTCTGTCCAAGTATCGACGCCGCTGGACATAGCAGGAAAGAGGCAGCCGAGGCAATCAAGCTTGTTTCTGAGAGATTTCTTGGCCACGGTGTAAATGTAACCATTCATTGTGGTACTGGTGATAGTGGCGGCGGTGCCAAGATTCAAGACCTTGTTCCAGAGTTGAAGAGGATTGAGGTTATGCCTGAGGATGGCAAGCTAGCAAACTGTGCTCTACATGGCATGCAGAAGATGGCTGAGAATCCAACAGTTAAGACAACGGGTGCTCCAGGTAATGGCAAGAAATGTCCAGGGCAGTTACTATATGCTGTATCAAAGCTATGTGCTGCTCTACGTGAAATTGGAGGCATCAAGTTCTTGGATGATATCTTTGACAAGGTTAAGAAGGCTATGTTAACCAACAAGTATTGGATAAAGAAGGGAGAGAAGGCTATGCGTAAAGCTTTTGATGGTTTCATGACGGAGGTGGGGAAGATTGAAACCTATGACGAAGATGAGGTTGAATCATTGGCTACCTTTTTCTTCAAGGCTCCTAGAGGCATCCAAGAACCTACCTGGTCTCGTTGGCAGTCGGTAAGTACACTCCATTCTTCTATGCATTACAATACTCTATAATACTAACAACCCTTCTTCTTCTACTTCAATCTTCTTCTACTACATACAGATGATTGCTGTGGCAGCTATTGTAATTGATAACTGGGCTAGTTTATACTTCCTTGCTGTCGTCGTTAAGACACACTACAAACAACAACGATACTTGTGTAAGGTTGCCTGTACTGTCCTCTCCTTGATGAACGAGAAAGCCGAGCCTGCCGTCAATAACACCACAGTAGATGCGGCAATTGAGGATTGCAATCCCGAGGAGTTTGATTCAATCACCATTGAGAATGCCACCATCGACACATCTCCAACATACTATATCATGCTACTCTTCCTTCGAGCCTTCTTCGACTGTGCATTCAACAAGAGCTGGAGGTTCCTTCTACAAAACAATCCTCACTTTGGAAAGAATACCTACGGTCAAGGTGCACAGTTCATGGCAGAAAGAGCCGTCATCATGTATAATCAAGCTAATGACCTAATGACGAAGAAGGATACCAATCAGGACTCGCCAACATATGGCCAACAGATTGGTGGATGGAAAGACAAGGATGAGTTCCAGGTATACTTAGAAGAAGTCAAGACAGTACCAGTTAATGGGGTAGAGGGTGGTGTAGATCGAGCATTCTTCGAACAGAGACTACCCGAAATGTTCTTAAATGAATACATCAACAATATGAGAACTCACATCTTGAGTACTTGGTGGGGTGATGATTTACTACACTACATGATTGGAGGCGATCCTACACTTGCCAAGGAGTTCTGCAAGATGCTAGTGCATTACAATGAAGAATACGAGGGTGATGCAGCGGCTGTAGATAGTGATACTGGTGAGTTTGTCAATCAATTTACCCCTGCCACCTACACATATACCGGGACACCAGAAAGTACAACGCTCGGCATACACCATTCTCTATTCGACACATCGGCCGACCTACTCGAATTGAACGTTAAAGACACAATGTCAACCATTACAGCAAATACCAAGTGGCAAAAAGTACTTGAAGATCCGTTTCTTACTAACAAAAAGCATTGGGAGTGTATTGAGCAGATGGCAGCTATGCCACAAGTAGTAAGACTATTCGATTTAGATGAGAATGGTAAGAAGAAGAACTCGTGTATTATGCTATCCTTCTCTATACTATCTCATTTGTTATTCTATTCAATAATATTGACAGGTAATGTAGATACACAAACTTGGGGAAATTTCGACTTTACTCCTCTTCTTGATGGAATTTGGAGGTACATCGCCATCCACTCACACCATCAACAACGCTGTGAGAACTTCGTACAGTTGGCAGCATTGATTGCCAAGACATGTGTTGGAGAGGCAAGACGAACATGGCGTGCAATTGCTTGCTCAGCAACAATACGACGCTTCAATATCTGGGCAATCGAGATACTTCGTGAGCTAGAGACTGATGAAGAGAAGAAGAAGAATATGAACCGTGTCTCGGGATCAGCTCGTATTCGTCTATACTCACTCTTCCTTGACGAGCTATTCAAGATGATTCAAGATGCAAGGAAAGTGTTCGACGACGACGACTACAAAGCTTTACAAGATACCATCCGAAATACATCAAACAAAGCTAGTACTGTGGAGAAGCAGGAGTTATTAGACGGCTTGGAAGCAGCATGTAACAAGCCATTGAAACAGTACAAAGCCGAGCTGGCAACAGGATACAAGCCGACTGCTCTCATGCATGGTAAGATCTTGTTGTCCGCACTAACAAAGACGTCTGGTAAGGAACCACATGTCAATGACGAGTTCATGGCACGTAAGATCTTCTCATTGCCAAAGTTTATTGACGAGTATGGAGAGTTAGACGACGATGATGCCGAGTCTAATCTCAAGACGATACCATTCTTGGAGAAGAAGAAGTATATTAAGACTGACGAGGCAATTAAAGAAATGATTAAGATCGAGCATTTGTCATTCGAAGATTCATTTAAACAGACAAATGCAATCACTCCGGAGGGTGAAATGATCAAGGCATTATTACAAACCAATCTACAAAACGAATCAAATCAACAAACACAACAACAACAACATGACGATGTAGTATTTGCAGAGCAAGAGCGACTACGACAACAACAACAAGCCGAAGCATGATAAAGTACTGTGTATTACATAAATATAAAAGAGAATAACTATTGACGTATAATCTACTAGTCTTAGAGCAAAATGAGTAGATGATATCATATGTATGTTATCTTAGATCATCTAGATGCAATCTGCACTCTCTAGCATATGTTTAAAGCTTCGTAATACCCATTACTAAGTCGACTGTCGAATTGCATACTTTACACATTACAATCAACACTACTCGATGAATATAGCAAGGTATTTTCTCCCACGTGCCACTTTCTACTCGCGTGAGTGAGTAGAATCGATTGCATTTCTTAGATTTAGAACCCATGGGGTCCACATACCCTTTCGAGGGGGTAGTAATTTCCCCTAATAAGCTACTAACAAACCCTGAAATTCACAAAAAAAAAATCAAGAAAACCCAAAAAGATGAAATCTAAGGATCCCCCAAGGGTAAACTTCATCTCAAAACAGCGGAAGTGGAAGAGGAAACAAAGCGACGGCACTAACGCCTATCTACAACAACGCCCATTTTATTGTTCGTCATTGCTATGTATCGTCATTGGTAGATTATATTTAATATACTAAGAATGCATTCAAGAGGTGTATACATCGCCACCGCTAATTTAATTGCAACAACTTCTTCCTCCACAGCAACAACAACTTCCCTACCACTCCGTCTATTACGTCCCTTCTCTTCCGTTGCTACTGCTAATACTAATTCTGCTACTACTGCTACTAATACTAAAATGACTGCATTTAATACCTCCAAATCATCATCCAATAATGCAAACAAGGGTCTACTATCAAGAATTACAAACCCATCAAGATTTTTCTCATCCCTTAATAAGAAAAAATCCCCTGCTTCTATAACTATACCATCATCAATACGTGGTATTAGTATCATCAGTTCAAGTGCATCAAGTTCAAGTAGTTTACAAAGTGATGATGACTATATTCCCGTAGAGGTACGACGATTCTCAACAGCATATAAAAAGAGTAACAAATCTAACGCTAGAGAATTCAGTACTACCTCGTGCTCTAACGCTGCTGGGGAAGGTGGTAGTAAACTATCATCAAATCGTGCCAACCGTGCTATACAACTATTACCATCATATTTAATTGATGCTCGATCCATCATACAATATTCTAAGGATACACCGGATGGTGCATTACAGTTAAGTGTTGCTGAGAATCAATTGAGTGAATTGAGCATACCTAATTTGTTTGGTATATTAGAAGCTGGCTCAAATAACGAGGGAAAGATTAATAATAAGGAAATGAAGTTAGTAGAGGTATTAAGTCAACTAGCCAAAAGCTCTCTATCCCGTCCTGGAATTGAGGGTTATGATAGTAAAGAAGTGAATGTATTTGATACTGATATGATCTATTATCAACCTACGCAGGGTGTACCTAGCTTACGGGTTGCCATGGGTGATTATTTACAACGTTTATTGGTCAATCCTACATCTACATCAGGGGATGGCAGCTCAACAGCAAGGAAGTTCAACCCAGATAATATAATTCTGGGAGCAGGATGTAATGCCGTTCTTGAAAATTTATGCATGTGTCTAGCTAACCCTGGCGATGGTGTATTAATACCCACGCCATACTATGCAGCATTTGAATTTGATTTAGTGGCACGGGCTGGTTGTCATATAGTGCCTGTGAATACATTTGATTGTGCCAGAGTTGATAATGGAGAGGGTGTGCCTGAATATACAAAAGGGGAGAAGAATAGTATATCACCAGAATATTATTATCCAAATGTCAACTCATTAGAAATGGCATATCAACGTACCATCTCCGAGACCGGACGTCCACCACGTGTATTATTATTAAGTCATCCTAACAATCCATTAGGTATATGCTACCCAACACATGTTATGAAGGAATGTATAGACTGGTGTCGTGACAAGGAAGTGCATTTGATAAGTGATGAGATATATGCCGGTAGTGTCTATCGAAAGGAAAGGACGAAACCATTGCATTGGCCTATTAGTGGTAAGCTATTTGTTGAGGGGGAGGATACATTTGTTAGTGCCATGTCCTTGGCAAGTGATGACGATACATCCGAGGAAGGATTAGGGCTAGGACCCTACATTCATCTAGTCTATGCCTTCTCGAAAGATTTTGCCTTATCCGGTCTCCGTGTCGGTGTGGCATATACTGAAAATGAAGAGATATTAATGCCATTACAAAAGCTCAATGATTTATGTCAAATATCAAGTCAGACACAATTACTCGTCGAAAGGATGTTATGTGCAAATGCCATCATGGGTAATGAAGAACAAGTAGATACGTCACAAAAGTTTGTAGATGTTTACCTCAAGAATTCTCATGATAATATTCGTGTCAGATGTGATAGATTACAATCATGTTTAGATGAGGTTGGTATACCATACTTGAATGCTGATTCAGGATTGTTTGTTTGGATGGACTTTCGTGAATTCTTACCCGATTTGCCTGATGGGATAACCGAGGCCACAGAAACATTGGAATCGAAAGAACAGAGGGAACGTCAACTCTATCTATCATTAATGAAAGAGTATGGATTGTTATTTACACCTGGCATGAGTATGAGGAATGAACGGGCTGGATTCTTTCGATTTGTCTTCACCGCGGCTAGTGACGATGAGTTTGAGTTGGGTTTGGCAAGACTGAGAACGTTTGTGGAGGAAAGGAGGAAGTAGAAATACTTTAGTAGGTAGTATGGAGATATGTATATAGGGTAAAAGTAAAAGGGTATACTGCGGATATTATTGTCTTCTGGAGGTGCTGGTATAGAATCTGGTTATCATTATTCTACCTGATCTCACACACTCGTCTTGGTCCGCTTTGCACCAGGTAGGAGAGTAGAGCCGGTTTTATCTCCGCTTACAATATAGTTTGATATGATATCTGGCTGTTGCCTTAGCAGGAAGAAAGAACTGGAAATAGATTCTTCTGTTGGAATAGCAGAACTGAGCATCCCATATAGGCTGTGCTCTTTCATCTTTAAACTTTTGATATGCCTCATCTTTATCTCGTGCTGCGGCATCATCCATTAGATGTTCGAATTGCTCCCAATCTTCGAATGGTTCGTTACCGGCTGTATAAGCATGTATGACATGATATCCTGGCGGTGCTAATGATTGATCTAACTTGCTACCGACTGAGACTACCACGACATTACCGATTGCATCAATACCATTATTCCAATCCTTAACAACTGTCCACTGAGGTGGGGCATCCTCTGGAATTAACTCCTTCTTCACTCCCAAATGCAAATGCATGAATGATTTGCAGTATGGTACTGAATCATCTTTGTTTGGATTGTTAATCATGCCAATGAACTTATCTCGTTCTTCATCAAATGTTGCATGAACTCCCTTGGGAACAAAGTTGTATGTATTGGTCAAGTCGGCATTTGAAATCACTGCCTCTTTAGCTCGAATAACACGTCCGCTCTTGGCAAGCTTCACACCGACTGCTTTACCATCTTCAATTACTACTTCATCGACAGCTGTGGATATATCTACTGAACATCCATCATGTTTCGTCACACCTCTTGCTAATGCTGCCATTAGCTCGCCACTTCCACCCTTTGGGAAGTCCATTACTGCATTCTCCTTGAAGAAATCTTCAACCTATGTATAGATCAGATGTGTATATTGGAAGTGAGTGAGATGATTCGTTTCACTGTAGTAAAGACAAGAAGTGACACAAGATGTGCACAAAACCTGAAACAAGAACAACTTACCATGTATGCCATTACAACTTTAAGTGTCTGATCAGCAGGCAACCCTTGCAAAAGAAAAGCCAACATATCCAAATAGTTCCTCAAAAAAGGAGACTTCAAACCCAGATCATCCAAATTAAATGATTCACTAAATGCAGGTGCATTCTTTATAATTTCAATAAAGCTTAATGGATATTTCAAAGCCACTGTTAACATAATACCAGGATCCGTGCGGATTGCCGCATGGGGAATACCCTTAATACCCGCTGACATTGGTCGTAATGTACTTGCTAACTTATTCCAATCATCAACAGCATCTTGTCCACCATATTGTAATAATATCTTTTCAAAGTTTTCGGCACCGATAGACATTTGATACCCATCTGGTGCCTCCGGTAGAAAAGCACCCCATTGATCATACGTTATCCATTCAGGCTCTTCGTCTATCATTTGATAGATATGTTTTAATGGATTAGGTGATCGATCATCTGATAAGCCTGAATATAAAGAAGGACCAGCTTCAAAGTGGAATAAATCTTTGCGTTGTGATTTATCACCCTTAATTGATGCAGAGGGTACAGTTTTACCATCGAGATTCATGTAAAATTCATGTGCACATCCTCCAATTTCATAATGTTTTTCTAATACTTTTACTTTACGTCCGGTTGCGGCGAGTAGACCTGCACAGGATAGACCACCGATGCCTGATCCGATTACTATACAGTCTACTTCTTCATCTGTTGTTGAACTGTGTAGTATTGATAAAGATGGGCGGATTGTCGAAGTAGTGGGCGTTGTAAAGGATTCTACAGTTGTGTAGCTTAATGCCAAGAGGATTGCAATGGATAGTAGGAACGCCATGGTATTGAGATGTTAATCTATTATGTGCAAATATTGAGTAGGTACTAAAATACTTTCAATTGACCGCTGTTTTATCGATTATATATGCCACCGCCTATTAACAGTTGTGATACGCCCCCTATTGCAATAACCCGCTTATTGTGGTAGGTATATTCCGCCGCCGATCGACGCTATTGCTAACACTGAGTCATGTTTTGAGGCAATCGAGCGTAGGCAATTTGAGATTTGAGTGATTTGAGTAAAATGGATATGGTATCTTTTTATGAGAGTATAATCTCTGTCATGAGTATGGCTGGGGCTGTATCCTACCTACCTCTCTCTCTCTATATAATCAAATTCATAGACGAGAGGGTCAGTGTAAAGGCAATATAATAAAGATAATATTATATCATCTCCAGAGAGTATTAATACTGTGGTCCATTCTTCAAAAAAGTGATTATTCAAGACAGGGTACCATATATCACAACAACCCAACATTTTTGCACCTCTTATTTCTTCAACCAATGTAATTAGACTATCATCATGTCAGAAGAGGATAATGAAAGATCAGTGATAGGGAAAATCGAACATTTAGAAGGTATATTGCGGAATCTCAAAAATGTGGCTCTTTCTGAGAATGAGGATCATATTGCAAGTGCTATGCTAGAGGAACTTGGAAATACATCAGAGGCGTCAAGACGATTATTATTTGACATGAAGAAAACCTCTGAAACTAGAGGATATGCTGTTAGCGAAAGATTATTTTCATTATTACATGATATTGAGCCTACCTCCTATGACAGTGATAATGATTTACCTCCTCAATGGAGCAGATTTTATAATCAGCTTAAAGCAATTGAAGGAACTGGGGAATACTTCCGAAGCTGTTGTTTTTATCCTAGAATGCATAAGGATGATTCGACAATGTATCTGGTAGATCAATCAACTATATTGCATGATGTATGCAGTAAAATTCCACCGGTAGAAGTAGTGAGAACTTTACTTGCTCTGATGCCATCAACAGAGCTGCCAACATATTATAAACGTGGACGAATATCTCCTTTCCCTAGATCCGGCTATTGCCCACTACACAATTTGATAAGACACGGCGGATCAATAGAAGCAGTGAAACTTTTAGTTAATACAGACCACGAAAAAGAAACATTAAAAGTGGTCAACGTCAGTCCGTATCGCAATCACATAATGCGGGATCAGAAGGATTCTGTATATCATATGCTAATTGCAAATAGAAACATGCATCAACCAGAGACATTCTCTGAGATTCTTCGGTACTTATGTTGCTTGGGTATCGGTATTAAAGAACCACCATTACTTCAACAGGCCGCGTATCGTGAGAATAAGATTCCCTTGTTGCTACTGGTGCAGAGTTTGATTAATGAAGGGCTAACTGGTCAACATATTATGAGAAATAAAGATTACATCTTCCTTCTCAAGGCAACTTGCTACCATTACAAATCATCAGTAGATGAGATTCAGCCCCAAATCAACGATCTTCATTTAATATGCCAAGAAATAGAAGCTATATCATTATCAGAGGCCTTCTTAGTATGTGCCCCGTGTTTTGGGGAGAAAATTGTTGATAGGGTTCTAAATGATCTTTTATCGGTAGACTGTCAGTTCCTGTTCGAGGAAGACTCAGTTGGTCAGTATCCGATACATAGAATAATTACAGAAGAGACATATTTCATGGATACTGTTACTACACGCCTTAGGTGGGCTGGTGGTTTTCTCAGTTGCATCCTAAAGATAGTACTAAAGCACGCCCCCAAATGTGCACAACTTGTGAACAATGAGGGAAGGCTGCCATTACATGTTGTATCTGATGCTCAGGAACGACGATTCAAGGATAGTGATCGTCTAGATCTTGTTAATATCATTTGGAATGCATATCCAGAAGCAGCTGAAACATTGGATAGTAATACAGGCCTGCCTCCGTTTGCTCTAGCAGCAAGACAAGAGGGAGAGGGTCCAAAACATGACGAACTTCGTGGTCTAGATGAATTAGGGAAGATGCTCAGTTCTGCTATTCCAACAGAAGAATCTATTTCCAGTTCTTTCTTCCTG